>Ga0255782_10000783_pt1 | contig 28631 bp, 26 predicted proteins | sample 101ome_26_FD_179980 | JGI IMG/M metagenome (GOLD analysis project Ga0255782, IMG submission 179980) | Coastal salt marsh microbial communities from the Groves Creek Marsh, Skidaway Island, Georgia - 101408AT metaG (version 2) | ecosystem: Environmental > Aquatic > Marine > Intertidal zone >...
GCCCTTGCCAAGTTGCTTGGTTAAAGCATCATATCGCCCGCCACTGGCGATAGCGGAAAGACCATTCTGCCCATTTTGAGCATAAAACCCAAAGACAAACCCGTCATAATATTCCATCGAGCTTCGTCCATAGCTGGTCTCAAACGCCAATGAAGATACATCCACACCCTTCGCATCAAGCGCGTTCAAGCGCCGTGAAAACTCTTCCACCGCGGTTGAAATCGCCGGCATATCCACCACCAGATCGCGTAATTGTGCCAACGCATAGGGACAGCTTTCTTTGATTTTTAATAAAGCTTCCAGCAAATCCACTTCAGCTTGAGACAAAGCGGGGGTCTCAACCTCGTGGCGCAACGCCTGTATTCTCTGTTCAATTTCCCCTTTGCTGCGCAGGCCAATTTGGGGACCGCATTGCGCAAACGGATCCGAAGTGAACAATTTTTGTTTTTGCGCTTTGCGATCAGCAGACGCCAAGGCAAAACGTTTCAAAAGCGCCCGAAACCGCTGCGGACGCCATAAATGGCGCATCAAGGCGGCTTTGCGCGCGGCTGTTGTAGTCAACCCCCGCACAGCCGCGCTGAGCAGATTGATATCGCCCGTGGCAATCCGAAGCGGTAAATCAGACAGCGCTTTTGCAATCGCCAAAAACACTTCGGCATCAGCGACCGCAGGATCCCCCTGTTCGAAAAGCTCATAGCCCACCTGAATATATTCATTCGGCCGCACGGCATCGCTTTCCTGCATCCGAAACACTTTGCCAGAATAGGTGTAACGCGCCGGCATCAAATCATTCGCCATATGTTGCTGCACCACTGGCACGGTGAAATCAGGCCGTAACACCATATCGCCGCGCAAGGGATCGGGCGTCACATAAGCGCGGCTTCGAATATCTTCTCCGTATAGATCCAGAAGTATTTCCGCCGGTTGCAGCACCTGCACTTGCGCATCTTGTGCCCCCAGCGCCTGAAAATACTGGTGTAGCCTTTGCGCTTCTTGCAAACTGTCTTGCGCGCTCTGCATCACCCTTGCCTCACCCTTGCCCAGCTAGAATTTCGCGGATCTTCGCCAGCATATCGCCGCGCGCAACCTCATATTGACTGGGGCGGTCTTTCCATTCATCCAACGTGGCGCTTTTGGCAATCTGCGCACCCAGCACCAGGTCTTTGATCTGCACAACGCCGCGCTCCCGCTCATCCTGACCTTCAATAATCGCAATCGGCGCGTCGCGTTGATCGGCATATTTCAATTGATTGCCAAAGTTTTTGGGATTGCCCAGATAAACTTCGGCGCGCAACCCTGCGCTGCGCAACTCTGCTGCCAAAGCCTGATAGGCAGACATCTTGTCCCGATCCATCACCGTCACCACGATCGGCCCCCGCTCAGCGCTGGAAAGCCGCCCTTTTGCGCGCAGCGCGGCCAGCAAACGATCCACCCCGATCGAGACGCCGGTGGCCGGCACCGATTGGCCGGTGAAACGTTTGACCAAATCGTCATAACGCCCGCCGCCAGAGACGGATCCAAATTGCCGCTTACGGCCCTTTTCATCCAGTATTTCAAAGGTCAGTTCGGCTTCAAAAACCGGTCCAGTATAATAGCCCAAGCCGCGCACCACCGAAGGATCAATTTCGATTTGCTCGGGTCCATAACCAGAGGCTGCGAACAGATCTGCCATTGTTTCCAGCTCAGCAAGCCCTTCTAAGCCAATCGCTGACCCGCCGATGGCGCCGCGCAAATTGCGCAAAGTAGCCGCCCCATCTGCGCCTTTCGACGTTAGGAATGCCACCACCGGAGCCGCTTGATCAGCGCTTAATCCAACCCCGTCAATATAAGCCCCTGATGCGTCTAATCGGCCCTTTCCAAGCAGCTCTTGCACACCTGCAGCACCAATCTTATCAAATTTATCGATTGTGCGCAGAACAGCATCCCGATCTGCACTTTCGATCAGCCCTGCCGTTTCTAGAACACCATTTAAAATCTTGCGATTATTCACCCGCACGAGGTAATCGCCACGCGGAATCCCAACGGTTTCCAGCGTATCTGCCAGCAGGCTGCAAATTTCGGCATCCGCCGCCACATTTGCGGAGCCCACTGTATCAGCGTCGCATTGGTAAAATTGCCGAAACCGCCCGGGGCCTGGCTTTTCATTGCGCCAAACCGGGCCCATCGCATAGCGCCGAAACGGGTTTGGCAACTCATTGCGAAACTGGGCGTAATAGCGTGCCAAGGGCGCCGTCAAATCATACCGCAGGGCCAGCCAATCGCCTTCTTCTTCCTGCCATGCAAAAACTCCCGCATTTGGGCGCTCCACATCTGGCAGAAATTTGCCCAAAGCCTCAACCGTTTCCACCGCACTGGTTTCAAGCACCTCAAACCCGTAGCGGTGATAAACCTCTGCGATTTGCCCCAGCATTGCATCGCGTTGCGCCACCTCGGGCCCCGCATAATCTCGAAACCCTTTTGGGGTTTGCGCCTTGGGGCGCGGGGTTTTCTTCACTTTGGCCATACCGTCCATCCTGATCTGGGCGTTTGCTGCGCGGTGTAGCCCAGCCTCTAAGAATGAGCAAGCCAAAGGCCGCGCTTTGCCTACCCTTGAACTGCCCGTTCGCTCTTCTAGTTCTTGACCATGAACTCGATACTTTTAATTGGAAATAGCGGCGGTATAGGCCATGCGCTGCAAGGCGCGCTGGAAGCGCGTGGAGCCAGCGTTACCGGCCTGTCACGGCGAGATACCGGCTTAGATTTGAACGATGAGGCAAGTATAGAGGGGCAGTTATCCGCCCTGAGCGGGCCTTTTGACGCTATTCTCGTGGCCAGTGGTGCTTTGGAAATAAACGGCGCGCGCCCCGAAAAAGCCTTGTCTCAGCTGACTCAATCCGCGTTTCTCGACCAATTTATCGTGAACGCCGCTGGCCCCGCATTGATTTTGAAACACGCGCCGCGCCTATTGCCAAAAGACCGCCCGAGCCAGTTTGCGGCATTATCCGCAAGGGTTGGATCGATCGGGGATAATAAAATCGGCGGATGGTATTCTTATCGCGCGGCAAAAGCGGCGTTAAACCAAATTATCCATACGGGCGCCATCGAGTTGGCTCGGACGCATAAACAGGCCGTTTGTGTTGCCCTGCATCCGGGCACGGTGCAAACGCCCTTTACAGCCAAATATCTGGGCCGTCACCCTTCGGTTCCTGCATCCCAAGCCGCTCTTAACCTCTTATCCGTGCTCGAGGGCCTTGGCCCCGATAAGACGGGCCAGTTCTTTGACTGGGCAGGAAAACCCGTGCCATGGTGAAACGGCTCGTTGTTATTCTGGGCGACCAGCTTTCGCATAATCTTGCGGCCCTGAAGCAAGCGGATAAAGCCAAGGATTTAATTGTAATGGCCGAAGTCAGTGATGAAACCGGTTACGTGCGGCATCATCCTAAAAAGATTGTGCTGATCCTGAGCGCAATGCGCAAATTTGCGGCGCAACTCAGGCAAGAGGGTTGGCAAGTTGCGTATACGCAACTGGAGGATGCCCAAAATAGCGGCAGCCTAAGCGGCGAGATTTTGCGCCAAGCCGCTTTGGCTGGCACGGATCAAGTCGTGGTGACCGAACCCGCTGAATGGCGGGTTATTCAAGCCTTTGAGGCGCTGCCCTTGCACGTCACCCTGCTGCAGGATGATCGCTTTATCGCCAGCCATGCTGAATTTGATCGCTGGGCAGAGGGGCGCAAAGCCCTGCGGATGGAATATTTCTACCGCGATATGCGCCGCAAAACCGGGTTTTTAATGGAAGAGGGGCTGCCAGCGGGCGGCAAATGGAATTTCGACCATGACAACCGCAAAGCCGCGCCGAAAGACATCACCTATGCCGGGCCCGAAAAGTTCGAACCCGATGCGCTCACGCAACAGGTAATCGATCTGGTAGACCGGCGCTTTTCCGACCATTTTGGAACCACCGAGGGATTTTGGTTTGCCACAGATCGCAGCCAAGCCTTGCAGGCATTGGATCGCTTTATTCACAATGCTTTGGCAAGTTTTGGCGATTATCAGGACGCGATGCTGAACGACAATAAATTCTTATATCACGCCTTTTTATCGCCTTATTTGAATATTGGATTGCTGAGCCCGATAGAGGTGTGCCAAGCGGCTGAAGCGGCCTGGCAGGCGGGTTTGGCACCGTTAAACGCCGTAGAAGGGTTCATTCGCCAGATCATCGGGTGGCGCGAATATATGCGCGGGATCTATTTTCATGAAGGGCCAGATTATACGGCGCGCAATGCCTTGAACCATTCTCATCCATTGCCCAATTTTTACTGGAACGGCGAAACAAAAATGAATTGCCTTTCAAAAGCAGTTGCTCAAACGCAGAGTGAAGGCTATGCCCATCATATTCAACGCCTGATGGTGACCGGCAATTTTGCGCTTTTGGCGGGCATTGATCCGCACGCGGTTCACGAATGGTATCTTGCGGTTTATGTAGATGCGTTTGAATGGGTCGAGGCCCCAAATACGATCGGAATGAGCCAGTTTGCCGATGCCGGCATTATCGCTTCAAAACCCTATGTCAGCTCGGGCGCCTATATCAATCGCATGTCAGATTATTGCAAAACATGCGCGTATAAGGTTGCGCAAAAAACTGGCGAATCCGCCTGCCCGTTTAACCTGTTATATTGGGATTTTCTTCTGCGGAACGAGGAAAAATTTGCCCAGAACCCTCGGATGGCACAGATGTATCGCACATGGGCACGCATGGATGAGACGCGAAAAGAAACGGTGCTCAGCGATGCCGCAGGCTTTTTAACGCGCCTGCGCAAAGGGGAGCTTGTTTAACGCAAATATGGAGTGGCAGATCCGTGCCTACGCCAGGCTTTCGAAAAGATGGGCGCGCGCTGCTTGCTGAATGATCAAGCGCGCCGTACTCTTATGGTGAAGATTTAATTTTCGTCTTCGATAACGCCGTCTTTATCCGTGGCAACCAAGGCGCCATTTTCCCATTCGCCCGTTTGTTCTTGGCCCGTTGCAAAGGTAATTGTGCCTTCGCCTTGCCGCTTGCCCTTCACAAAAGTGCCTTCATAGACATCCCCATTGGCATAGGTTGCCACACCGTTTCCGGTGATCTCGCCATTCTGCCAATCGCCTTCATAGGTAAACCCATCAGCAAGCGTTATTTTGCCTTTGCCATTGCGCTTCCCGTCCACATAATCGCCCTCATAAACCATACCATCAGCAAATGTGGCCTTGCCGGACCCGTGCCGCATACCCTCGTGCCACATGCCATCATAGGTATAGCCATCTGTATAGGTCATCACACCCATGCCATGATTTTTTGCGTTCCGGAACCCGCCTTTATAGGTGATGCCATTGGCGTAGGTGGCCACCCCCTCGCCTTCAATCACACCTTGGCTCCATTCGCCCTGATAGCTTGAGCCATCCGGGTAGTCGATTTTACCAACACCGTTTGCCAAGCCTGCTTCAAACGCTCCGACATAAACCGATCCGTCGGGATAAATCACTTTGCCTTCGCCTTTGATTTGGCCATTTTCCCAATTGCCATTATATTCGTAGCCATCTGTGCCGATAAATTGCCCCAGCCCTTGGCGCTGGTCTGCTTCAAAATTGCCATCATAGATATCACCATTGGCATAGGTTACCCGGCCCGGGCCCTGACGGCGCCCCGCAACCAACATACCTTCATAAATATCGCCATTCGGCTGAATAAGTTTGCCAAGGCCTGTTATTTCGCCATCTTTCCAAATGCCATCAAAAATCAACCCCTCTGACATTTCCAACACGCCGCGCCCCTCGCGCGCCCCGCGCACGATTCCGCCTTTGTAAATGGCGCCATCCGGATATGTGATTTCCGCGGTACCTTCCTTTACACCATCTACCCAATCCCCTTCATATCGATACCCATCCGGATTCGTCATCACACCGCGGCCATGATGCATGGCGTTTCGAAAGGCACCTTCATAAATTGACCCATTGGCATAGGTCGCGATGCCGGATCCGGTTATTTTACCGTCAGCCCAACCGCCAGAATAGGTGCCGCCATCGGCAAAAGTGATTTTACCTTGGCCCTCGGGCTTCCCTTTGGCAAAGCTGCCTTCATAGACCGACCCATTGGGAAAATTTGCCACGCCTTCGCCCAAGATTTCCCCATTTGTCCAAGTGCCAGTATATTCATAGCCATTGGGCAGGCGATAGGTTCCGATGCCATGCTGCAAACCGTTCTTAAAGGTTCCCTCATAGACCCCGCCATCATCATATTGCTTGGTCACCACGCTGGTGCTCTGCGCCAAAACAGGGCTTAATAACCCCAATTGCACGCCAACCAGTGAAACCAATAGGAACCGATATTTCATAACGAGTACTGCCTTTTATCCCTTGTGGACATGTGGAACCTAAAGGACCAATAAAGATCTGACAAATAAAATTTGCATTTAATAATGTGGCGGCGGCGCATCCGCGATCACTTCCGCGCCTTGCGCCTCACGCTCTGCTTCACGCGCCGCGAGCATTTCAACCATACGAGTCAGGCGCGCCAAATCCTTTTGATGCTGCGCCACCATATCCGATAGATCCTCATTGGCCTTGCTAATATGGGCCAGATGTATTTCTAACCCGTCCAAACGATCCGCGAAGGCGGCAGCTTCTTGTTCCATCATTTTCCTTTTTTCGCACCATCCATACCGATATTTTAACCGCGCAGCACCGCTAACAAAAGGCCCGTCGGCACGCGGGCGCAGTATTTTCACAGCTTGCCGGCATCATGGCGTGAGTAAAAACGCAAACAGCTCATGTAATCTATGCCATGTTGCCTGATCGCAAGCGGCCAGCAAATACCCATCTTTATGCGCAGCGGAATATTCTCGACCATCCAGCATTTTCACATAACCACCGGCTTTCTGGCATATCAAAACCCCTGCGGCATGATCCCAAGGCTTCACGATTCCGGCCAGAGAAAAATCAAAACTCCCTTGCGCCAGAAGACGGTATTCATGGCAAGAGCAGCGCAAATTTGACATATTGCCAAAATGCGGCAAGCATGCAGCAAGCCTTGCCTGTTTCCGGGCTGGCACTTGATAGAGATGGATGAACCCATTTAGCTGGTTCAGCGCGCCCCCGGCTGAGGTTGCGAGTGCTTTTTTGGCCCCGTCAGAGGCCACGAACCGCGCGCCTTCCACGCCCTGCTCAGCGAGCATGTAATCATCTTGCAACGGATCATAAAGCAGGCCGAAGATAGGCTGCCCAAACCGCGTGGCAGCAACTATTACGCCAAAGGTCGCCAATCCGTTGGCATAATTCCACGTGCCATCGATGGGGTCTATAATAAAGCATAATTGGGCAGCTTCGATATCATCCAAAAGCCCGGGGCTGCGCGCAACGGCCTCTTCTCCGATAATGAGGGCATCAGGAAACAAAGCTGACAAAGCCTCTATGATCAAAGCTTCAGACGCCAAATCGGCCGTTGTTACCAAATCCAACGCATCGGATTTTTGCGCAACCTGCTCTGGCTGCAAGGCGCGAAAATGAGGGAGGATTTCCTGCCGCGCCGCAAGCCGTATAGCTTGAATAATCCCATCCGTGATCTGTCGAGAAAAGGCCAAGCTATCGCTGCGATCCGATTTTTCAGACATAAACGAGCCCTTCCATATTTAAGACACAGATATACATGACAGCTATCCTCATCTGTAACATGCGATGGGCTGGCGCTAAACCTCAAACAGATGGGTCATTCAACATCCTATCCGTTAAGATCGCGCTTGCGATGAAACGATCGCATCCCTGAAACCCGCGCTAGCCCACGCCTCACAGCAAGTTTCTTCAGATTTTTTGTTTCGAAGCGCAGCTTCGTTGACACTCGGTGAAAGGCAAAAAACCATTCAGTGCCGGTAGCAAAACATTCAGAGGCCGAGACGTTTAACGATAAAATGATGGGCGTAAATATTGAAAATTATGCGATCTCTGCCACCGCCAGAAAAGCGATGTTTTTGAGCTTCAAAACATGCACGAGCGCCCTTACGGGCGCTCGGAATTCTCATCACTCTGCGCTTATGCGACAGAGATGTTCACCGCTGCCTCGCGGCCATCACGGCCGGGTTCGATGTCAAAGGTCACTTTCTGATTGTCGGCCAAGCCAGTCAGCCCTGACCGTTCTACCGCAGAAATATGCACGAAAACATCTTTGCTGCCGCCATCAGGGGCGATAAAGCCATAGCCTTTGGTGTTGTTGAACCACTTTACTGTCCCAGTTGCCATTGGGTCATCTCCTAAATTATCTGCCCACATCATGCGGCAGCTCGGCTCAGTCAGAACAAGATCGAAAGACTGGCCGTTTGGAGCAGTAGGTCGATAGAAATAACGTCGCTGGGCGTGTATGCTGGGTTTTTTGTAATAAATCAAGGGCTTTTCCATATGGCGCAGCAAAGCACTTAATGCAAAGGCGCCGGTTAAGGTAAAGCGACGGATCAATATAAAAAACCGCCGATAAACCCTTTTTCAGGCGCAAAATAGGCCCGAATACGATGCGCTTGGGCAACATATCCGCGGCAGATGCGATTGAAGGCTTGAATTAAAGGCAAAATAGCTTCATTGGAAGGCGGCGCTTATTGCAAGGGCGCAGCGGATAAAAAGGAGAGACCATGGCCAAGGAAGATACGCTCGAATTTCCAGGTGTCGTTAAGGAACTCTTGCCTAATGCGACGTTTCGGGTCGAGCTTGAAAACGGCCATGAGATCATCGCACATACGGCAGGAAAAATGCGCAAGAACCGTATTCGGGTTTTGGCAGGTGATAAGGTGCAAGTTGAAATGACTCCTTACGATCTGACCAAAGGGCGCATCAACTACCGGTTCAAATAACAACCTTGCGGCTTATTCTTGGATCTGCAAGCCCGCGCCGCAAAGAGTTGTTGGCCCAAATTGGTGTGCGCGCGGATGCGATTATGCCGCCCGATGTGGATGAAGCGCCGCTGAAAGCCGAGCTGCCTAGGGCCTATTGCCGCCGCATCAGCTTGCTTAAAGCCCAGGCGATTGTAGCCGATCCAAGCGATATCATTTTATGCGGCGATACAACCGTGGCGCTAGGGCGGAGGATCATGGGAAAGCCCGCAGACCGCACCGAGGCAGACCGGTTTTTATCCGCCCTTTCGGGGCGCCGCCACCGCGTGATTACCGCAATCACCCTGCGCAAAGGTGAAAAAATTTGGCAAAAAGAGGTGCAAAGCGCAGTCAAAATGAAGCCCTTGTCACAGCTTGAAAAACAGGCCTATTTAGACAGTGAGGATTGGCGCGGCAAAGCCGGGGGCTATGGCATTCAAGGGCCGGCAGCGGCCTTTATCCCTTGGATCAGCGGATCCTTCAGCGCAATAGTAGGCCTGCCACTGGCGGAAACCGCAGCCTTGCTACACAGCGCCGGTTACCCGGTATATCAGGACATATCATGATCGGGCGTTTGATTTTACTTGACCATTTAGGAGGTCAGCCAGCGGCCGCAAAACTGCTGGATGGGCGCTTAGAAGACCTGCTATTTGAGGGTATCGCCCCCGCCCCTGGCACGGTCTATCGCGCAATTGCGGACCGCCCTGTGAAAGGCCAAGGCGGTATGTTCCTGCGTACCCCCGATGGCTCTGCATTTTTGCGCCAGGTTAAAGGGTTGGCGCCAGGCCAGGCGATAAATGTACAAGTGACAGGCTATGCCGAGCCGGGAAAAGCCATTCCGGTGACCGCCAAGCTCTTGTTCAAAAGCCGCTACGTTATTGTCACGCCAAAGGCGCCCGGATTAAACGTTTCGCGCAGCATTCGCGATGAGGACCGGCGCGAGGCTTTGCAGGCACTGATACATGATGCATTGGGCCCTTTAGAGATGGGAATGATTTTGAGATCAGCCTGCGCCGAAGGTGACGATACAGATATTTTAGACGATGCCGAAACCATGCTGGCGCGCGCTCAAGAGGTATCGGCGCAGACATCAAATATCCCGCTATGCTTGGCGGCCGCAGATGGCGTGCACCTGCAAGCCTGGCGGGATTGGTCAGAGCCAGCCGAGATTATCACCCATGATGGCTGTTTTGCGGAATACGGCGTGCTGGATCAGCTTGGCGACTTAACCAAAGCCGACACCCCCATCGCGCAGGGCCGGTATTATATCGAGCAAACCCGCGCTTTTACCGCCGTGGATGTGGATACAGGCAGCGATGGATCACCCGCAACAGGACTAAAAACAAATCTAGCGATGGCGCGCGATTTACCGCGCCAGCTTCGGCTGCGCGGCCTTGGCGGACAAATCGTGATTGATCCGGCGCCCATGGCGAAAAAAGATCGCCGGCAAGTTGAAACTGCGCTGAAAGCCGCTTTGCGCGCCGAACCTATTGAAACCAATTTCGTTGGCTGGACCACGCTTGGGTTGATCGAATTGCAGCGCGCGCGGGTCCGCGCCCCGCTCAAGGCTGCGCAGCTGGACGCGTGGCTCAGCTAAGGCGCCCCGCTCCCCCCGACGGCATCAAAAAAGCGAGACGCGGGATGCTTTACCCTTTACAAGGCGCCTGCGCGCCTTGTTGACATAAACCCCTTTTGCGCGCCCGGCAAAGCGGATTTAAGGCTTTGCCTGACCCCTTTGTCGGCCCAAAAGAAGCAAGAAAATCAGACTGATCAAAATTAAGCTGCCGCCCATCATCATATGGGGCGCAATTTTTTGCTCTAAAAATTGTAGACCAAGCAACGCCACCCAAAACGGTGTTAAAAATGTATAGGCAGTCAGCTGGCCGCTCGACAAATAGGCAGAGGCGTAATTCAAACAACTGAAACTGCAAATACTTGCGAAAACAGCCAGATATACCAAAGACCAATAAACTGGCGCCCCCAATTCTATCACATCAAGCGCCAAAATCGAGCGCGGCGCCGCGATGAAAATCAACAAGGTTGCCGCCGCCATCACACCGAAGCTGAACACCAGCGCCGATTCGCCACGGCGCAGCTTTGGCACCATCACCGCATAAAACGCATGCGCTGCCGTGCCCAGAAAAAACAGCGCCTCGCCGCGCTCAAGACTAAGCGCCAGCAGGTTGGAAAGCTCGCCTTTAAACACGACAATCAAGGCGCCCCAGGCGCCAAGCAGCAAAGACAGCAGCAGCGGCCACCCTGCACGCTTGGCAAAAAATGCACGATCCAAGCAGATTGCGATGAAGGGCATCAACGTGAAAATGCTTGAAGTCGACACAGGTGTCGCGGTTTCCAGCGCTTCGAACATGAGAATAAAATAAAAGGAAAAGCTTCCCCCTAATAGAAGATAGCGCCACAAAGGACGAAAATCAGCGCTTCGAAACGCGCCGCGCCAGGCTAAAAACGCGCCCAGCAAAACAGAGGCCAGCAAAAACCGCAGAAACGTCAGCGCGATTGGATCGATCTGATAAGCGATCACTTGCCCGATCGGAAACGACCCGGCAACCAAAAGCGAAAACAAAACCATGCTCGCATGCGCGTATAAGGTGGTTTTGTGCAAATTAACCTTCATTCCATTTTCGCTGCATCTGCGGGCAGCATAACCCAAAACAGCTTTGATTTTTCAATTTTTTTACCAATTGATAAAAATTTTATTATATGCCACCATTCAGCGTTCGTTAGACTGAAGGAAAGAGCAGCATGTCACACTCGCATTCTGAATCCGGCATTGCAACACATCGCCTCAGTGCTGAGGCCTATCAACAGAACTTTTCTGATCTGCATCCCGCTTTGGATGGGCACGAGGCGCTGGTCGCCGCAGATCGCTGTTATTTTTGTTATGACGCGCCCTGCATAACCGCTTGCCCCACCGATATTGATATTCCTCTATTCATTCGTCAAATCGCCACTGGTACGGCAGATGCAGCGGCAAAAACCATATTTACGCAAAATATCCTTGGGGGCATGTGCGCCCGAGTCTGTCCAACAGAAACGCTGTGCGAGGAGGCCTGCGTGCGTGAAGCCGCAGAGGGCAAGCCGGTCGAAATCGGGCGTTTACAACGCTATGCAACAGACAGTCTGATGAAAAAAGGCGCCCACCCGTTTAAGCGGGCCGCAGAAACTGGCAAAACAATCGCCGTGATCGGCGCTGGACCCGCCGGATTGGCCTGCGCGCATCGTTTGGCGATGCATGGCCATAACGTTAGCCTGTTTGACGCCCAGCAAAAAGCCGGTGGTTTAAACGAATTTGGCATTGCCGCCTATAAATCGACCAATGATTTTGCGGCTGCCGAAGTGGATTGGTTGCTTCAAATCGGAGGCATTCAGCTGCATCTGGGCCAACGGCTTGGTCAAGAGCTTCAATTACCGCAGCTGCTTGAGGATCATGACGCTGTCTTTTTAGGCATGGGGCTTGGCGGCGTGAACGCGCTTGGGCTGCCCTCAGAGCAGATTGATAACGTCGAAAATGCGGTCGAATTCATCCATGAATTGCGCCAATCCGAGAATTTGGCCGCGCTTGAAATAGGCCGCAATATCGTGGTGATCGGGGGTGGAATGACCGCGGTAGATGCCTCGGTGCAGGCAAAATTGCTTGGGGCAGAGCATGTCCATCTGGTGTATCGACGGGGGCGCGCACAAATGAATGCCTCACTGTATGAGCAGGATTTGGCGGCAACCAAAGGCGTGAATATTATCGCCAATGCAGAGCCCATCGCGGTGCATGGCAATGGCGCCGTACGCGAAATTGAATTCGCCTACACGCAAAGTTCAGAAAACGGCCTCGAACGGACAGGAGAAACCTTTCGGCTGGCCGCAGATCAGGTGTTTAAAGCAATTGGACAAACTTTACATGACGCCCCCGCAGAGCTGACGCTTGAGGGGCGAAAAATCGCGGTTTCCGAAAATGGCCAAACCTCACATCCTAAAGTTTGGGCCGGAGGGGATTGCGCGGCGGGCGGCGAGGATCTGACAGTGACTGCCGTGGCGCAAGGCCGCGATGCCGCCGAAAACATTCATCAAACGCTTATGGGCTGACGCCCTGAGACGCCGCTTTGAACAGGCGGCAAAGAAAGGACATAGACGATGGCAGACTTAACCAGCAATTTTATTGGCATCAAATCTCCCAACCCTTTCTGGCTGGCCTCAGCGCCACCGACGGATAAAGAATACAATGTCCGCCGGGCGTTTGAAGCCGGCTGGGGGGGCGTGGTTTGGAAAACCCTCGGCTCAGAGGGCCCTCCGATTGTGAATGTCAGTGGGCCGCGTTACGGCGCGATATGGGGCGCGGATCGCCGCCTGCTGGGGCTGAATAATATTGAACTGATCACCGACCGGCCATTGGAAATCAATCTGCGAGAAATCAAATCGGTGAAACGCGATTATCCGGATCGCGCCTTGATCGTTTCGTTGATGGTGCCATGCGAGGAAGAGGCGTGGAAAGCCGTTTTGGCGCATGTCGAAGAGACCGAAGCCGATGGGCTAGAGCTGAATTTTGGCTGTCCGCATGGTATGGCCGAACGCGGTATGGGATCCGCCGTGGGCCAAGTGCCCGAATATGTAGAAATGGTCACGCGCTGGGTCAAACAGCATAGCCGGATGCCCTGTATTGTAAAACTAACGCCAAATATTGCCGATATATGCCAACCGGCGCAGGCCGCCATGCGCGGTGGCGCGGATGCGGTCAGTCTGATCAACACCATTACCTCGATCACAGGTGTTGATCTGGACATCATGGCCCCGACCCCAACGATTGACGGCATGGGCACCCATGGTGGCTATTGCGGGCCTGCCGTGAAACCGATTGCGATGAATATGGTGGCACAGATTGCCCGCCATGCGGATACCCAAGGCCTGCCGATTTCAGGGATTGGCGGGGTTACAACTTGGCGCGATGCGGCTGAATTTATGGCTTTGGGGGCGGGCAATGTACAAGTCTGCACGGCGGCAATGACCTATGGATTTAAAATCGTGCAAGAGATGATTTCGGGCCTGTCTGAATGGATGGATGAAAAATCTTACACCGCGGTAGATGACTTTATCGGCAAAGCCGTTCCCCAAGTTACCGATTGGCAATATCTCAACCTCAATCACGTGACCAAGGCGCGGATCAACCAAGAAGATTGCATTCAATGCGGGCGGTGCTATGCGGCGTGCGAAGATACCAGCCATCAAGCGATCTCGATGAGTGCCGATCGGGTGTTTGAGGTTAAGGATGACGAATGCGTGGCGTGTAATCTCTGTGTGAATGTTTGCCCTGTCGAAGATTGTATCACAATGGAAACGCTTCCCGTTGGCGCTTTGGATGAGCGCACCAACCGGGTGATCACACCCGAACCTTTAAATTGGACACAACATCCAAACAATCCAAGCGCGCAGGCGGCAGAGTAAAAGAATTACGGGGTCAGGAGTTTTTGAAACACCTGATCCAAAAAATCTTCTGACCCATCATGCGGTTGCACGATATTAGGACCGCGCACCAAACGAATCTGGGCCTCAAAATCAGCATAATGCTGGGTCAGTGCCCAAATCGAAAAAATCAGGTGAAAAGGATCCAACCGGGTGAGCTTGCCTTCCTCCATCCAAGCTTGGATGACGGACGCTTTTTCATCAACCAAATCTCGCAGATCCCCCTTTAAAAACGCCTCCATTCGCGGCGCACCTTGAACGATTTCATTGGCAAATAACCGGCTCTCACGGGGAAAGTCGCGCGACATTTGTAACTTATGGCGGATATAGCGCATCAATTCGGTTTTGGGATCGCCCTGCGGGTCAATCGCGCGCAGCGGATCCAGCCAGGTTTCCAAAAGCTGGCTCAGCAACGCCAAATGGATCGCTTCTTTGCCATCAAAATAATAGAGCACATTGGGTTTTGACAAACCTGCCTGACGCGCGATTTGATCCAGCGTGGTGCCCCGAAACCCATAGGTTGAAAACACCTCGAGCGCTGCATCAAGAATGATCATGATATTGCGTTTTTGAATCCGCGTTTGCGGCTTTGAGGGAGAGGTTGTTTTGCTCATAAGCTCTGTTTGGGCTCCAAGCCGTTCCAAATCACCTCAAACACCGTCTCGCTGGCCGCCTCCCATTGCGCCTCGCTGAGCGGCGCATCCGCGTTCAAGGTTTCTATCTGATGTCCAAAATCAGCATAATGCTGCGTTGTCGCCCAAATCATATACATCACCCAACGCGGCTCGACCGGTCGAATTTTTCCCGCTGCAATCCATGCTTGAATACTTTCGATGCGTCCATCCGTCCAACTGCGCAACTGCGTTTCTAGAAAATCTTGAATTATAGGCGCGCCTTGCATCACCTCATTGGCCCAAACTTTTGATCCATAAGGATGCCGACGGCTGATTTGCATCTTTTCATAAATATAGAGTTTCAACGCCTCTTTCGGTTCATCCGAATTTTCAAAACTACTGGCCGCTTGCAACCAGATCTCAAAAATTTTCTCAACCACACAGCGATATAATTTTTCTTTTGAATCAAAATAATAATGCAGATTGGCTTTGGGAAGGCCCGCCTGATCCGCAATCATTTGCATGGTTGAGCCGCGAAATCCGTGCTGCGCAAATATGCGCTCGCCTGCTTCCAGAATCAGCCGTTCATTTTCCGCTCGAATATGCGCTTTTGCCGCTTTCAAAATAAGCACTTTCTTAATTTGGAGCCCAAGTCATTCGCTGCAAAAGAAACAATCTTGACTAGATGGTCAACCGTGTTACGCTCTAGTTTAACAGAGCAATCGCAAATTAAAAAGTCTGCGAATTACCAACCGATCGGGGCTTTGGCACCATCAAGCCTTTGCTTGAAACACGCCAAAGAACGCGCATTTTGCGCGAGCTTGATCATAGATGTTCGAAACGGCTGTGATGTGCGCAACGCGCAGCATGGCAAAAGGAGGCACAGATGGCCGCACCCGGAGAAAACCTAAAGATCAATGGCGACCGGCTTTGGAACAGCCTGATGGATATGGCTGAAATTGGACCCGGGGTCGCGGGTGGCAATAATCGTCAGACCCTCACCGATGAGGATGGCGAGGGGCGTCATCTCTTTCAAAAATGGTGTGATGCAGCAGGCTGCAGCATGGGCGTGGATCAAATGGGAAATATGTTTGCCACCCGCCCCGGAACCGACCCTGATGCTTTGCCGGTCTATGTCGGCTCACATCTCGACACGCAGCCCACGGGGGGCAAATATGACGGCGTGTTAGGGGTATTGGGCGGTTTAGAGATCATTCGAAGCCTCAATGATCTGGGCATTCGCACGAAACATCCCATCGTTGTTACCAATTTCACCAATGAAGAAGGCACCCGCTTTGCGCCCGCCATGCTGGCCTCGGGTGTATTTGCGGGGATCCATACGCAAGACTGGGCCTATGCCCGCACCGATAGTGACGGCAAATCTTTCGGCGATGAGCTCACCCGCATCGGGTGGCGCGGTGAAGAAGCGGTGGGCGCGCGCAAAATGCATGCGTTTTTCGAATTGCATATCGAACAAGGACCGATTTTAGAGGCTGAAGGGGTGGATATTGGCGTGGTTACGCATGGCCAAGGCCTCAGCTGGACGCAAGTGACCATCACTGGCAAAGACGCTCATACCGGCTCTACTCCGATGCCAATGCGCAAAAACGCAGGCCTTGGTATGGCGCGGGTCTTAAATTTGGTCGATGAGATCGCGCTGAGCCATGCCCCAGATGCTGTGGGGGCAGCAGGCCATATTGATGTGTTTCCCAATTCCCGTAATGTGATCCCCGGGCAGGTTGTGTTTACAATCGATTTCCGCAGCCCAGACTTGGCGGTCATCGAAGATATGGAAACCCGCCTGAAAACCGGAGCGCAGAAAATTTGTGGTGACATGGGGCTTGAAGTCACGTTTGAAAAGGTTGGTGGGTTTGATCCGGTGGCCTTTGACGAGGGCTGTGTCAGCGCTGTGCGCAATGCCGCAGAGCGCTTGGGCTATAGCCACAGGAATATCATTTCGGGTGCCGGGCATGATGCCTGCTGGGTCAATCAAGTGGCCCCAACCGCGATGATCATGTGCCCTTGCGTCGATGGGCTCAGCCATAATGAAGCCGAAGATATAACAAAAGACTGGGCAACAGCGGGCGCCGATGTGCTGTTTCATGCGGTTGTCGAAACTGCTGTCATAACAGAGTAGCCGCGCATAAAAGGAGAACCAAGATGAGCAAAGTGATCAAAGGCGGAACCGTTTGCACGGCCGACCGCGCCTGGAAGGCAGATGTCCTTATCGAAGGCGAAACCATCAAACAAATCGGTGAAGATCTGAGCGGCGATGAATATATCGATGCCGCCGGCGCTTATGTTATTCCTGGCGGAATTGATCCGCATACGCATCTTGAAATGCCCTTCATGGGCACAACTGCGGCCGAAACCTTTGAAACGGGCACATGGGCCGCCGCCGTAGGCGGCACTACGATGGTGGTGGATTTCTGCCTGCCAGGGGCAGATGGGTCGATCAAAAACGCAATCAATGAATGGCACCGCAAATCCGCGCCGCAAATCTGTTCGGATGTCGGCTATCATATGGCCATCACCGGCTGGAATGAAGATATCTTCAACGGGATGAAAGATGCGGTTGATATGGGGGTCAACTCGTTCAAACATTTCATGGCCTATAAAGGCGCCCTGATGATCGAAGATGATGAAATGTTTGCCAGCTTTAAACGCTGCAAGGAAATCGGAGCACTGCCGATGGTGCATGCCGAAAACGGTGATTTGGTGGCCGATATGCAACAGCAAATGCTCGAACAAGGCATAACAGGGCCCGAAGGCCATGCTTATTCGCGCCCGCCTGAATTTGAAGGCGAAGCCGCCAATCGCGCGATCACCATCGCGGATGCCGCCGGCGTGCCGCTTTATGTGGTGCATGTCAGCTGCGAGCAGGCCCATGAAGCGATCCGGCGGGCGCGCCAAAAAGGCATGCGCGTCTATGGCGAGCCGTTGGCACAATTCCTAACCTTGGATGAAAGCGAGTATTTCAAGGGTGATTGGATGCATTCGGCGCGGCGCGTGATGTCACCGCCATTTCGCAATAAAGAGCATCAGGCCAGCCTTTGGGCCGGCTTACAATCCGGCTCTCTACAGGTTGTGGCGACCGATCATGCCGCCTTTACCAGCGAGCAGAAACTGATGGGCAAGGATAATTTCTGCTTGATTCCAAATGGCTCAAACGGTCTTGAAGAGCGCTTAGCGGTGCTGTGGACCGAGGGCGTTGAAACCGGGCGATTGACGCCCAGCGAATTCGTGGCCGTCACCAGCACCAATATTGCAAAAATTCTGAATATCTATCCAAAGAAAGGGGCAATTGTGGAAGGGGCAGATGCCGATATTGTGGTTTGGGATCCAAAAATTTCTAAAACCATTAGCGTCTCGAACCATCATTCCATCTTGGATTATAATGTATTTGAGGGCTTCAATGTCAGCGCCCAATCGCGCTTTACGATCAGCCGCGGCGATGTGATCTGGGCCTGGGGTCAAAACAGCCAACCCAATCCTGGCCGCGGCCGCTTCGTGCCCCGCCCTGCCTTTCCAGATGCCAATGCGGCCTTGAGCAAATGGAAAGCCCTAACAGCCCCAAAACAAATCCATCGCGATCCAATGAATATTCCAGCCGGGATTTAAAAAAGCGTGGAGAGCCCGTCGAAGGACCAGCGAAAGGACAATATGTTTTTGCCACAAGTAGAAACCCCCTAAAATGGCGCAGGAAATAGTGATCTCTGCCAAAGATTTATCCCTTACATTTGCAACGGGGGATGGTGCTGTTCATGCGCTGAAAAACGTGAGCCTTGATATTGAAAAAGGCGAATTTGTTAGCTTTATCGGCCCATCAGGCTGCGGCAAAACCACGTTTTTGCGGGTAATGGCAGATCTCGAACAACCTACTGGCGGCAGCATCACCGTCAATGGCGTCTCGCCAAGCGCCGCGCGCCAGGCCCGCGCCTATGGCTATGTATTTCAGGCCGCAGGCCTTTATCCTTGGCGCAGCATTGGCGGCAATATCCGCTTGCCGCTTGAAATTATGGGATTCAGCAAAGCCGAGCAGGCCGAGCGGGTAAAAAACGTTCTGGAACTGGTCGAACTGTCCGATTTTGAAAAGAAATTTCCATGGCAATTGTCAGGCGGGATGCAGCAGCGCGCTTCCATCGCCCGGGCCTTGGCTTTTGATGCGGATATCCTCTTGATGGATGAACCTTTCGGGGCGCTGGATGAGATCGTGCGGGACCATTTGAACGAACAATTGCTCAAACTTTGGAAGCGCACGCATAAAACCATCGGATTTGTCACCCATTCGATTCCCGAAGCGGTGTATCTATCAACAAAAATTGTAGTCATGTCGCCACGCCCGGGGCGGATTACGGATGTGATCGAGAGCAGCCTGCCAGAGGAACGCCCGCTGAATATTCGCGATTCAGAAGAATTTATCGCGATCGCGCAACGGGTGCGCGAAGGGCTGCGCGCGGGGCATGACGCAGAATGACACAAAAGCTGCTGCCCATTCTAACGGTTATATTGGCTTTGCTGGCCGCTTGGTATGTGGCGGTGGTGCCTATGAATATAAAATCCGCCCTCACCACCGCCGAGCGCGCAGGGGCTGACGTGGTTCCGGCCGGTGCAAAAGAGCGGCGGGATCTCTCGGCCATCGGGCTTGTGGCAAAGAATAGTTTCGCCATCCCTGCGACCTTTTCGCAAGACCGCCCGCGGCTTCCTGCGCCCCATCAAGTGGCCAGCGAACTTTGGAAAACCACCGTTGAGAAAAAAATAACTTCGAAGCGAAGCCTGGTGTTTCACGCATGGATCACCCTGAGCGCCACCTTGCTTGGCTTTGCAATCGGCACCGGCATGGGTATTTTGCTTGCCGTGGGGATTGTGCATAGCCGGGCGATGGATATGAGCGTGATGCCTTGGGCAATCGCCTCGCAAACCATTCCGATTTTGGCCATTGCACCGATGATCATCGTGGTGCTGAATTCTGTGGGCATTCAAGGCCTGCTACCAAAAGCCTTTATCAGCGCCTATCTGAGCTTTTTTCCCGTGGTCGTTGGAATGGTGAAAGGATTGCGCAGCCCTGATCGGATGCAACTTGATTTGTTGAAGACCTATAACAGTTCTGCACTTCAGAGCCTGCTGAAGCTGCGCCTGCCGGCCTCGTTGCCCTATCTTTTTGCATCGTTGAAAATTGGAATTGCCGCCAGTTTGGTTGGGGCGATTGTTGGCGAATTGCCCACAGGCGCCGTGCGCGGCCTGGGAGCGCGCCTTTTGGCCGGGTCTTATTATGGGCAGACCGTGCAAATCTGGTCGGCGCTGTTCATGGCCGCGATTGTAGCCGCCAGTTTGGTGGCGCTGGTTGGATTGATCCAAAGACTAACATTGAAAAAAATGGGAATGTCATGAGCATTGTTTTTTTCAGCATTGTGGTCTGGATCGCGGCTTGGGCGCTCAATGTCAAATTGGCCAATGGCACCGCCTCGGGCACGCGATTGGTCAAAGTGATCGTACCAACGCTGTTTGGTCTGACCTTATTGCTGGTTTGGGAAATGCTGGTGCGCGGCCTCAACGTGCCTTTGGTAATTTTACCACCACCCTCCTTGGTGATCGACACCATGGCAGATAATCTGGCAATTCTTTGGAAAGACTTTGTACAAACCTTTCTCAAAGGCGCTCTACGTGGGTATCTGATTGGCTGCAGCGCCGCGATTCTAACCGCATTTCTGGTGGATCGGTTCGATTTTTTAAGCCGAGGGCTGTTGCCCGTGGGAAATTTTATCGCGGCGCTTCCAATCATTGGTACCGCGCCCATTTTAGTGATGTGGTTTGGCTTTGACTGGCAATCGAAAGCCGCGGTGGTGGTGGTCATGGTGTTTTTCCCAATGCTGGTGAACACCGTCGCCGGATTACGCGAAACCACAGCCATGCAACGGGATTTGATGCACACATACGCCGCGCGCCCGGCGCAATCGTTTTTAAAGTTGCGGCTACCCGCCGCGATGCCTTTTATGTTTAACGGGTTAAAAATTTCAACCACGCTAGCGCTGATCGGCGCCATTGTTGCCGAGTTTTTCGGCTCACCCGTCGTGGGTATGGGGTTTCGCATTTCGGCCTCTGTCGGGCAATTGGCGCTTGATATGGTTTGGGCAGAAATCGTCGTCGCTGCGCTGGCGGGAAGCGCGTTTTATGGCGTTGTCGCAATAATAGAAAAGGGGGTCACCTTTTGGCACCCCTCGCAAAGAGGCTCGTAGCAGAGAAAATGATAAACGACCAAAACCAACTAGGAGAAAAACGATGAAAACAATTCTATCAAGTGCCCTGGCGCTGATGGCCGCGGCCGCAGCCACCACCGTGCAAGCCGCCGATGATGTGAAGCTTCAATTGCAATGGGTGACGCAGGCCCAATTTGCTGGCTACTACGTGGCGTTGGACAAAGGATTTTACGCAGCTGAAGATCTGAATGTCACAATTTTGCCAGGTGGGCCCGATATCGCCCCCCCGCAAGTTCTGGCCGGCGGCGGCGCGGATGCGATGCTGAATTGGATGCCCTCTGCCTTGGCCGCACGCGAAAAAGGTCTGCCCGTGGTGAATATTGCCCAGCCCTTTAAAAGCTCAGGTTTGATGCTGACCTGCTGGAAAGATACAGGGATCAAAAGCCCCGCCGATTTCAAAGGCAAAACCATCGGTGTTTGGTTCTATGGCAATGAATACCCATTCTTAAGCTGGATGAGCCAGGAAGGTATTTCCACCGAGGGGGGCGATAATGGGGTTACCGTGTTGCGCCAAGGCTTCAACGTGGATCCGCTGTTGCAGCGCCAAGCCGATTGCATTTCCACCATGACCTATAATGAATTTGGACAGGTTTTGGATGCCGGTGTATCCGAGGATGAATTGGTCACATTTAAATATGAGGATCAGGGCGTCGCCACTTTGGAAGATGGGATTTATGCTTTGGAAGATAATCTGAAAGATCCGGCCTTCGCCGATAAAATGGTCCGCTTCGTACGCGCCTCGATGAAAGGATGGAAATATGCAGAAGCCAACCCTGGTGAGGCCGCAAATATCGTGTTGGACAATGATGAATCAGGCGCCCAAACCGAGGCACATCAAGTGCGCATGATGGGGGAAATCGCCAAACTCACCGCCGGCTCAAACGGCACATTGGACCCGGCCGATTATGAGCGTACAGTGGCAACCTTGATGGCAGGCGGATCAGATCCAGTGATCACCGCCAAACCAAGCGGTGCTTGGACGCACGCAATCACCGATAAAGCCCTTAAGTAAAACTTGAAAACACGCGGCCAGAAACGGCCATGCAAAGGTTTTCACTTCGGCCAGCTGCGCATTTATAACGCGGCTGGCTATTTTTTATCAAATACAACGGCCAAGCAAAAGGGCAGCCGCGCCAACACGGTGCGCTTTCCCACCTTCTCCTCTCAGGCGTATTTAACGCCTGCCCTGCGCTGATCAAGCATCTCAACACGCGCAAGCTCTGCAGTCCTGATCCCGCCGCTAGCAGAAATTTTCATTTTTCTCATCCCGAAAGGTTTTCTGCCTTATTTTTGCTTTTTTCTTCTGTAAAACTCAGTTTGAGAGGTGTCTAATTTATCCTCGTTCTAGTATTTTTTTTGTTTTTAAGGTGACCAGTTTGAGACATTACACACAATTGATCCATTTGCGCAGCATGATTAAAGATATGGAAAAGAATGAGGGGCTGCATACGCTTTCCCAAACCGAGCGCGACATCTTATATGCAGCAACAGACGTGGCCGGTGAAGATGGAGAGTTTGTCGCGCATGATCTTGCCCGCCATACTTTGGCGCGCGATATTTCGCATGCAACCTATCACCGTGCATTTAAATCGCTTTTGGGCAAAGGGTTTATGAAACCTGCTCGCGGTTTCAAAACAAGAAATTATGTTTTGCAGGAAGTGCAAGAACACGGCTGATGACTTAGGCTCTGCCCATGAGCTGCAAAAACGCTAATGACAGCGGGCGGTCAAGAATGAGGCTTTTGCAAAAATAAATAGGCCGGTCTTCCTCCAAGACCGGCCTAATAAAGATATCGCTGCAGATATTGCAGCATAATAAAAAGGAATGAGGCCTGGCTGTGGTAAGCAACAGGGCATTGACTTGACAGGCGTGCGAGCCCCTTAGCTTCATGCGTGCGCAGGATCTTCAACATTTTGGGTCACTCAGCACTCAGCACAATTTTGCGACAAATCAGGCTGTGCAAGTACCCTTAGATCGAGATCTGCTTTTTTCTCGAACAATCGGACACCATGCTCAAGGAGGTGATAGCTGCAATTTATCAGGCACATCCTTACGAAGAGCCCGTAATTTTCATTCAGAACTGCCTCAGAACACTGCATATACGCGGCGCCGACATCGACAATCCCAACAGGTTTTGGAACCGACAGGATGTTGACTGGGTGCCAAAAGCCGTCGGTCAATAGCATAAGCAGATTTCAGGCACCCTGCGATTTAGACAAACCGGTTAACGTAATTTTCCAAAACCTCTTGCCGCCCTGATTTCGGTTCTGGGTTGATCCCCTCGTTCAAAACACGCGCGGTGATTTGATCAAAATCACTGGCCAGCATGTTTTGTGCCTCTTGCGTTTGCCAGCCCGCATAGCGCTGTTTCAAGGCCGTTTCCAATCCGCCATCTTCCAACATCGCCGCGGCGGCTTTCAAGCCGCGCGCACAAATATCCATCGCACCGATATGGCCGGCCAGCAAATCTTCCGCCGTTAAAGATTGGCGCCGTAATTTCGCGTCAAAATTCGTACCGCCCGTGCTGAAACCACCGCTTTTTAGTATATGATAATAGGCCAGCGCCACTTCGGGGACGTTATTGGGAAATTGATCCGTATCCCAGCCCGACTGGTAATCATTGCGATTCATATCGATCGACCCCAACATGCCTTCTGCCGCCGCAACAGCCAACTCATGTTCGAAAGAATGCCCCGCAAGGATCGCATGGCCTTGCTCAAGATTAAGCTTCACCTCATTCTCAAGCCCGTATTTGCGCAAAAACCCGATACAGGTGGCCGCATCATAATCATATTGATGTTTTGAAGGTTCTTGCGGTTTTGGTTCCACCAAAATGGTGCCTTTAAAACCAATTTTATGTTTGTAATCGACAACCATGTTCAAAAACCGCCCCATATGGTCCAGTTCTGCGCCCAAATCGGTGTTGAGCAGGGTTTCATACCCTTCGCGCCCACCCCATAAAACGTAGTTTTCTCCGCCAAGTTTATGCGTGGCATCGATGCAGGATTTAACCGTTGCCGCCGCAAAAGCAAACATATCAGGATCAGGATTGGTGGAAGCCCCGGCCATCCAGCGCCGATGGCTGAACATATTCGCGGTGCCCCAAAGCAGTTTCGGCCCGCCTGCTTGCATTTTAGCGCCAATGTAATCGGTGATCTCGTTCAAACTTGCCAAATTATCGGCAAAATTGCCTTGATCCGGGCGAATATCCGCATCGTGAAAACAAAAATAGGGCTGCCCCAAAAGCGCAAACATATCAAAAGCGATATCGGCTTTCAGACGCGCATTTTCCATCGAATTTTGCGGGTGCCACGGCCGCTCAAACGTCGGGCCTCCAAAGGGATCGCCACCTTCCCAGGCAAAACTGTGCCAATAAGCGACCGCAAAGCGCAAGTGATCTTCCAGCCGCTTGCCCAGCACCACTTCATCGGGATCATAATGCCGAAATGCCATCGGGTTCGTGCTGTCCGGACCTTCATATTTTATGGGCGAAAACCCTTCAAAAAACGGATGTGTCATTGCAGTTCCTTCACATATTCAAACCGGGTCGCGAAATGGCGATAGGCTTTCTCATATTCTCTTTGCAACGCCGCATTGGGCAGGATGCGGCGGGCAATTTCGGGTTTGGTCATCACCTGTTCAGGGGGTAGTTTGGTGATCCCCACGATGGCAAGGCGCGCCGCGCCGAGCGCCGCGCCAAACTCACCCGATTTGGGCAGATCAAGCGGAAGATTCAAAACGGTTGCCAGCGTTTGCAGCCAAAAATCAGACGCTGTGCCCCCGCCAATCGCCAGCAGGGATTTTGGATTCGCACCGGTTTTTCGCAACGCCTCAAGGCAATCACGCAATGCAAAACTGACACCTTCCAAAACCGCTTGCGTCATATCCTGCTGAGAGCTGCGCTGCCCAATCCCGGCAAAACCACCGCGAATTTGCGCGTCATTATGTGGCGTACGCTCCCCCGAAAGATAGGGATAAAATTTCACATCTGAGGGGCCTGTAAGCGTCTTACCCAAAGCCTGCGTCATTTTTGCAGGGCTGCAGCCCGTTATATTTGACAGCCAGTTCAAGCTATCAGTGGCCGAAAGGATAACCCCCATCTGGTACCAGCGATCGGGCACCGCATGGCAAAACGTATGCACCGCCGAAGCCGGCAAAGGTGCATAGCCATCGCGCGCGGCCAGCAACACGCCCGAAGTCCCCAGCGACACAAAACCATCGCCCTCATCAAGCGCCCCGACCCCGCAGGCGGCCGCGGCATTATCTCCCGCTCCACCAACAACCTGCGCCTCTGGTGATAAGTGCAATTCGGCGGCGCGCGCGGGATCCAGCTTAGCCGCGCAAGCACAGCCTTCGACCAGCCGTGGCATCTGACCCAATGTCATGCCAGAGGCCGCCAAAAGCGCCGGCGACCAATCGCGCGCGCCCACATCCAACCACGCGGTACCAGCGCTATCTGATAGATCTGCCACGGCTTCACCGGTTAACCAAAAACTGAGATAGGCAGCCGGCAGCAAAACGCGCTTTATTTTGGCAAAGATCTCAGGCTCATGCCGCGCAACCCACATTAATTTTGGCGCGGTGAAGCCAGGAAAGACAATATTACCGGATAAGGCGCGCAGGTTTTCCGCAGCGTCTAATGCGGCGGCCTCGGCATGGCTGCGCGTGTCATTCCATAAAATGCAAGGGCGCAGCACCGCGCCGGCCGCGTCAAGCAAAGTGGCGCCATGCATATGCCCTGCCACGCCAATACCAGCAACGCTGCGATACGCTTCTGGGAAGGCCTGCCGCAACGCGCCCAAGGCGACTTGGCAGGCCGAAACCCAATCTGCAGGATCCTGTTCACTAAAGCCATCGGCCGGGTTTGAAACGCTATAATGCGCCTCTCCCTCGCCAATGATTTCACCTGATTTCGTGACAAGCAACGCCCGAAGCCCCGACGTACCCAAATCAATCCCAAGAAAGCATGCGTCCATCTGCGCCCCCAGATAAGTCCTCGCTTATGGAAACCACGTTCCCAATCAGGGTTCAAGTCGCTAACTGCGCCAACAAAAATAAGGCACCATGCCGCCGCCAAACAAAAGATTCAGCGGCGCCAAGCGCGGGCTTGCAAAATCAAGGCCTTATTCTGCCGCTTGCGCATAATCTGACATTGGCGGGCAGGTGCAAACCAGATTACGATCCCCGTAAACATTATCGACGCGGTTCACCGGTGGCCAATATTTATCGACTCGGAACGCACCGGGCGGGAAGCAGCCTTGCTCGCGGCTATACGGGCGATCCCAATCGCCAATCAGATCATTTGACGTATGCGGCGCATTTTTCAGCGGGTTATTCGTCGGATCCATACGGCCTGCCTCGATCTCGGCAATTTCGCTTCTGATCGCAAGCATCGCATCACAAAAGCGATCTAGCTCGGCTTTGGTTTCAGATTCCGTCGGCTCAACCATCAGCGTGCCCGAAACCGGCCAGCTCATCGTTGGTGCGTGAAATCCGCAATCGATCAGGCGTTTTGCAATATCGTCCACGCTCACATCGGCGCTATCGGCAAAGGGTCGTACATCCAAAATGCATTCATGCGCCACGCGGCCCGTTGGACCTTTATACAAAACATCAAACGCGCCTTCGAGCCGCTTGGCGATGTAATTGGCATTTAAGATCGCAACCCGCGTAGCTTGGGTTAGGCCTTCACCGCCCATCATCAAACAATAGGCCCAGCTGATTGGTAATAATGACGGCGAGCCGAATGGTGCTGCAGAGACCGGCCCCACCTCGCCTTCGCCTTCTGGATGCCCTGGTAGATGCGGCGTTAAATGCGCTTTCACGCCAATTGGGCCCATGCCCGGCCCGCCCCCGCCATGGGGAATACAAAAGGTCTTGTGCAAATTGAGATGGCTGACATCACCGCCCAAATCACCCGGGCGCGACAGGCCAACCATCGCGTTCATATTCGCGCCATCGATATAGACCTGGCCGCCATGCTGATGAATGATCCCGCAGACTTCATGCACGGTTTCTTCAAACACGCCATGGGTTGAGGGATAGGTGATCATGCAACCTGCCAAATCCTGGCTGTACTGTTTCGCTTTGGCCCTAAAATCTGCAACATCAATATCGCCGTTTTCAGCCGAGGCGACGGGCACAACCGTCCAGCCCACCATTTGGGCGCTGGCCGGGTTTGTGCCATGTGCCGAGGTTGGAATCAGGCAGATATTGCGATGCCCCTCACCGCGCGACCGGTGATATTCAGCAATCGTTAATAGACCCGCATATTCCCCTTGCGCGCCTGAATTTGGCTGCATTGAAATCGCATCATAGCCGGTAATTTGGCACAATTTATCCGATAGATCCGCAATCATTTCTTCATAGCCCAGCGCCTGATCTTTTGGCGCAAACGGATGCAGCAAAGAGAATTCGCGCCAGCTTACCGGCATCATTTCAGCCGCTGAATTCAGCTTCATCGTGCAGGAGCCTAGGGGAATCATCGCCCGGTCTAGCGCCAGATCACGATCGGCCAAGCGGCGCATATACCGCATCATCTCGGTTTCCGCGCGATTCATATGAAACACATCATGTTCCAAATATTTACTGCGCCGATGCAGGGTCTCTGGCACCCGATAATCGGGGCTTAAATCATCATCTGCATGGGTGATTCCAAAGGCCCTCCACACCGCTTCTGTGGTGGCGCGGCGCGTCCGTTCATCCAGCGAGATGCCCACTTTATCCGCGCCCACGGCGCGCAAATTCACCCCTTCGGCCACCGCGGCCTGCATCACCGTTTTTTGCAGTACCCCGACATGCACGGTGATGGTGTCAAAAAACGCCTCCGGCTCTACTTTGAACCCCGCAGCTTCCAAGCCTTTGGCCAGCCGCACGGTTTTACGATGGATCCGCTGCGCGATCGCTTTCAAGCCTTCAGGGCCATGAAACACTGCATAGAAAGACGCCATCACCGCCAAAAGCGCTTGCGCTGTGCAGACGTTTGAGGTGGCTTTCTCGCGGCGGATATGTTGCTCGCGGGTTTGCAAAGACAGGCGATAGGCTTTGCCCCCATGGCTGTCGATCGACACCCCCACAATGCGCCCCGGCATGGCCCGTTTATAGGCTTCTTTGCTGGCCATATAGGCCGCGTGCGGACCGCCATAGCCAACCGGCACGCCAAAGCGCTGCGTGCTGCCAACGGCGATATCCGCATCCATGGCGCCGGGCTCTTTCAACAGCGTCAGCGCCAACGGATCCGCGCAGATTATTCCGATGGCTTTTGCCGCATGCAAATCGGCAATCGCTTGCGTGAAATCATGCACATGCCCGTAGGTGCCCGGATATTGAAAAATCGCGCCAAATACCTGATCCGCAACCATCCGTTCAGGCGCATCTACAATCACCTCAATCCCCAGAGGTTTCGCGCGGGTTTGCATCACGGCTATATTTTG
>Ga0255782_10000786_pt1 | contig 28612 bp, 22 predicted proteins | sample 101ome_26_FD_179980 | JGI IMG/M metagenome (GOLD analysis project Ga0255782, IMG submission 179980) | Coastal salt marsh microbial communities from the Groves Creek Marsh, Skidaway Island, Georgia - 101408AT metaG (version 2) | ecosystem: Environmental > Aquatic > Marine > Intertidal zone >...
CTTATAATACTGTATATATGTACAGTATTATAAGTAGATGGGGCAACGAAACCAGCAAAAATTCGCGGTCCACCGGTAAGCCGTGCCCATAACTTGCCAATAAAAACCCGCATCAAAGAAGTGGGTAAATGGGTCATGAGGTGAGTCAAGCACATAAGTCTTGACCATTTAGCGATACTATCGTCACCGGCGACACCCAAGGCGGCAATCTTTGGGCAGTCAGCGAGGTATCAAACCTAAGGCATCCTGGAGGAAGTGATGATGAGCGCGCGAAGCAGAAGGTTTATCTGGGTGTTGGCAGCCGTGGTGTGGCTGGCGCTTATTGGGGGCTGTTCGAAAGATGAAGGTCAGGATGCTGTTTCGGACCAGTCCGATGGGGTTGTCGCTGCCGCGGCGATCAGCCGCGAAGCACTCGCTGATTTTTTTACCGCGCATTTTGATCGTGGACTTGAGCGCAATCCGTTATCGGCGAGTTATGTTGGTCGAGAAACCCACAAGGATCAGTGGAATGACGTGACCGAGGCCTTCGAAATGGAGAGCATAGCGCTGCTCCGGGATGATTTAGCGCAGGTCAAAACGTTTGAAGACGCCACACTTTCTGATGCCGAGAGGTTATCAAAAGCGCTATTTATCCGTAATGGCGAACGCGAGCTGGCGCTGGATGAATTCCGCCGCGAGCGCTATGTCATTCATCAGTTTAGAGGACCGCATACCCGCGTGCCGAGTGCTCTGATTAATGTTCACCGTGTTGCGACAGTTGCGGATGCCGAGGCTTATGTTGGGCGACTGAATAACGTGGCCTCCTATTTTGATGGTGTGATTGAGCAGCTGAATTTACGCGCAGAGGAAGGCCTGCTTTTGGTGGATTGGATGTATCCGCAAATGATTCAAGCGGCGGAAAACGTGGTTACAGGTCAGCCCTTCGATGACGGCGAGCAAGACTCCATCATCTGGTCAGATTTCAAAGCGAAGGTCGATGCCCTCGCTATTGAGTCCGCCGAAAAACAGCGTTTGCTCAATGCGGCTAGGGACGGACTGCGCAATGGATTACAACCCGCGTATCACCGTCTGATTGATACGCTAAAAGCTCAGGCTGGGGCGGCCTCGGGCGATGATGGTGTGTGGCGTTTTGAGCGAGGAAGCGACTATTACCAGGCCCTGCTCAATTGGTACACCACCACGGATTTGACGGCTGATCAGGTCCATGAGTTAGGTCTTGCTAATGTCGACCGGTTACAAGCCGATATGCGTGCGCTTATGGAGCAGCTTGCTTTTGAGGGGACGCTGGTTGAATTTTTTGCCTCTGTACGAGCAAGTGACTCGCTACGCTTTCCCAATACAGATCAAGGGCGTGATCAGTATTTAGAGGCGGCACGGAGCGCGATCGACGCGATGAAGGCGCGGCTGCCTGACTATTTTGGCGTACTTCCAAAGGCGGAGTTGACGGTAAAGCGGGTGGAGGCATTTCGTGAGCAGAGCGCCGGCAAAGCCTTTTACCAAGGGCCGCCTATGGATGGCTCCAGACCGGGCATTTACTACGCAAATCTTTATGACATGAGCGCCATGCCCAAGACTGATCTGGAGGCGCTGGCATTCCATGAGGGCGTGCCTGGCCATCATTTGCAGCGTGCGCTCACTACCGAGCTCGGTGAGATTCCTGATTTTCAGCGCTACCTCTCCTTCACTGCTTTCTCGGAAGGGTGGGGTCTTTACTCCGAATATCTCGCCAAAGAGATGGGATTTTATCAAGACCCCTATTCGGAGTTTGGGCGTCTTGCCATGGAGCTGTGGCGGGCGGCGCGACTCGTGGTCGACACAGGGATTCACCACAAGCGCTGGTCCCGTGAACAGGCGATTGATTACCTCCTCCGGAATACGCCTAACGCTGAATCAGATTGCGTCAAGGCCATCGAGCGTTATATCGCGATGCCGGGTCAAGCAACGGCGTACATGATTGGCAAGATTAGGATTTTGGCTCTGCGAGAGCAGGCGCGAGAGGCTCTCGGAGAGCAGTTCGACATACGTCAATTTCATGACGTTGTTCTGGGGAGCGGACCCGTACCGCTGGATGTTCTTGAAGAGAATATTAATGCGATGGTTGCTGCGCGACTCGGTGATTTGGCGAGCTGAAGAAAGCGAGCCGGGTCGTTTCACATCATGCCAGTAGGCGAGTCCTTCCGGAGCACGCATGCTGGCGTTGACAGTGGTACCGCTGTTGCCGAGCGTCGACTGACTGATCGGCCCGGTGTGTAAGGCGGTGTCAGGGTCGGTGAATCGACGTCGATAGTGTGATCGGCGCTGATAGTGAGTTAGTGATAAGACAAGCCTCTTCTGCTTTGTGAAGCAATCGTTCAAGCATGCCTTCGTTGACATCCGCAGCCGCGGTAACCGATACCTGAAGTTCAATCGCCGTGAACAGTGTCTGTCGCTCAACGCGGTCGAGTGTGCCCGTCGCCTGACATTCGATGGCGTGCCACGCCACCTTGGAGGCGGTGGAGATGGCGCGAAAGGTGAGAATAAAGCAATCGGCGACAGCCGCCATTAACAGACCCTCTGGACTCCACACATTCCCCGGACCACCAAACTCGGCGGGCGCATCGGTGGAGATGTCAGGTACCCCCTGCGCAGAAACCGTGACCGTAGAAGTCTCGCTCGCCCCTTTGGCGATAGTGGTGTAACGATGTGGTAGGGCGTCCATGATGAAGGCTCCGCAACGGTAATAAATTCCAAGTGTAAGGCATGGAGTTTTGATGGGACACGGAGTGTTTCTTCTGGTTCCACCGTTAGGCTACCGGCGTTAAATAATGCCCGGTTGGGGTTCTGAGGGTTTCGCTGGGAAGTTCCCAGAGCTGTGGTTGCGTTGGCACGTCATTATCTGGCTCGATCACGATATCGCTAATGGGTTTTCCACCCCGCTGCTTGAGGATATCGATACGACGATAGCCTCGTGACCTGAGCCGCAGGCAGGCCGGTGTGTGTTCTTCGGCGGCTTCTCGATGGCGAAATACAACACTTAGGGTATCGTTTTCTGTAGCCGCTAATTGCAGCCGACGTAATTCGGCATAGCGATAATCGGCGGCGCCTAACCAACTAAAGACCGCGCTGCACGTGGTGCTTCGAATTGCTTGCTCGGTTGCCCAGAGCAATTCTTCCCTATTTTTTGGATGCACAATCAGGACTTGCTCGGTCGGTATGCCACGGGCGGCTAATAGCGGTGCGTAGGGTGTGTTGGGCGGTGCAATGAACGCTAACCAGCGAGGCTGTGTCCCCAGTTTTTCCATTGTGGGTAGCATGAGCCCCATGGCTCCCATGCCATTACCGTCGGTCAGAAACTCAATGCACCCCATCATCGGCCATCCGCCTAGCGCGAGTTGGTTATCAAGTGTGTCAAAGCCTGTCGGTAGCACATCAAGTGCGTGCCAGTCGCTATTAGCCGATATTCGCAGTGTTTGAAGAGGGTGATTCGACTCCATGCCTCTCCATGTATCCGATCGGCTGATAATAGGCTCAAGTGGGTCGTACATAATTTACTCCGTTGCTATCAGATTCCTGTACCCTTTACGTTGCTATTTTGGGTGCCATTTGAGCTGCCATTTGAGCTGCCGTGGAGTAGGTCTATATCTGACCCGGTGGGTATTACGGCGAAGCGGTATCAGCACGACAGCCCTCAGTGGTCGGCCTCAAAATACTGTATAAAAAAACAGTATTCCTAATGACGCCTAAAAGCAAGGAGCCCGCATTTAGTGAGTAGTGAAAAGCGACAGGTGCGCCGTTCGGCCCTGAAGGAGCCGCCATTTTTGCGCTATTTCCCAGCGAGCTGGTTCTCAAGTCTCGGTTCCTGGATGGTTCGCTTTCTGCTGGGGTGGAGCGCCTGGGAAATCACGCACTCCGCCAGCTGGGTTGGGGTGACGGCTGCCCTGATGCTGGGCCCGGTCTTCGTACTCTCACCGCTGTTTGGCATTATTTCGGACCGTATCAATCCTCGCCACGGGCTCATTGCTTCTATGTCTGTACACGCACTCATTGCCCTCGCGGGCGGTGTGGCAATGCTGATGGACCGCTTTGGCCTGAGCGTGTTGATGAGCTTGGCCTTGGCGCTAGGGGCGGCGACGTCCTGGCACACGCCCATGCGTCTTGCGTTGATCCCCGTTCTCGTGGGCCGCGACGCCTTGCCAAGTGCCGTGGGCCTCTCAGCCATGACCTTTAACACCGCCAGAATTTTGGGGCCGGCGGCCGGTGCCTGGTTGATACAGATTAGAAATGGCGCCGACGCGTTTTTTATCGGCATGTTGATGTTCGTCATCTCGGGGGCGATTTTGATTGGCTTGCGAGGGGTGGGACGGCGTCAGCCTAAGCCTCGGGAACCTCTGGTCAGGCAATTTAAAGCCGGTCTCGGTTATGTCCGACAGAGTCAGGGAATCCGCCTCATTTTTGCCCTGACGATGGTCAATGGGTTGTTGGGCAGAACCGCGATTGAGCTTTTGCCGGCTATTAATGGTGTGTTGTTGGGCGCGGGTTCCACGGCGCTGGCGACATTGACGGCCAGTGCCGGGGTCGGCTCCATTCTGGGAGGCCTAGTGCTGACCCGCCAACACGCGGACAACCGACGACTATTTCGGTTGGTCAGTCTATCGGTGCTGTTATCCGCGCTTTCGCTGCTGGGTCTCCAGCTGGCGATCGATCTGTGGCGTCTCGTCGCGATGGTGCTGGTAATCAGTATGTTCACCACCATTGCAGGGACAGCGTGTCAGACCATCACACAACTTGCGGTGCATGAGGACTACCGTGGACGTGTGGTCAGTTTGTGGACCTTGGCGGCGATGGGGGCGCCAGCTTTCGGCGCGGGGTTCACCGGTGCGGCGGCTGAGATACTGGGGTTTGTTCCAGTACTGGCGGTTAATGGAGGCTTGGGTTTTCTGATGGTAATTTGGCTTTACAGCCGTCGGGAGCGCCTGGCCACACTCGAGGGTTGAGGGCCTTGGGCCAGCAGTACGACCAGCTGATCGAGATACTGCCAGGGGTTGCCCTTGATAAAGCCTTTCACTGCACAGTCGGTTTGAAATGCGAGCCGCTGTAGGCGACCAATGCTGGCGCTGGTCTGTCGATTGAAGGCATCTTGAACCAGCTGAGCGCGACTACGCCAGACGCCTCGCTGACTGATGGACTGGGCCACAGAGGTACCGCGGCGCCTGTCCTCGTCAATGTGTCCCAGTAAGGTAACGTCTCGCGCGAGCGCCCATAATACTGCCGGTGCCTGGGTCGCCTCTGCTTCAAGTCCTCGTAAGGTCCTCAGTGCTCCTCGCGCATCACCTGCAAGCGCCGTATCGGCCAGTCCAAAGCTGTTATAGCGCGCATTGTCCAAGACGCTGTCGAGGACGGTTTGCACAGTCACGCGGTCTTCGGTCGCTAACAGTTTGAGCTTTTCGACCTCTTGTACTGCTGCGAGAAGATTGCCTTCGACCCGTTCGCTCAGGAGTTGAACGGCCTCCCTGTCGGGTTTGAGCCCTGCTGCCTGTAAGCGCTGGGCTAAAAAACGCGGTAGATCTCTCGGACCGATTGGCCAAACTGTGACGATGGCCCCCGCTTTGTCCAGGGCGGTGTACCATTTTGCGCGCTGCGACTGCTTGTCAATCTTCCCGGCGATAATTAACAGGACGTCTTCGCTATCCATGGTGAGGTAGTCGAGCAGTGCTTTGCTCCCCTCGGTGCCGGGCTTCCCTGATGGCAGTCTCACTTCAATAAGTTTGCGATCGGCGAAGAGAGACATTGATCCCGCGCTTTGCAGCAGCTGCTGCCAGTTGCCCGCACCACTGATGTCAATAATCTCGCGCTCGGTACAGCCCGCAGCTCGTGCTTCACGACGGATCGCGTCGGCCGCTTCTTCGACCAGCAAGGTTTCGTCGCCCGATACCAGATAGCACGAGGCGAGCCGTTGTTTAAGGCTGCTGAGCAGTTGCTCGGGCTTAATTTGCATCGGCGCTAATGCTGTAGCTCATACGGCGAACGATCTGTGCGGCCAGCTCTTGGCGCATCTCTTCCCGGAGAAGCCGAAGCTCTTCAGTTTTGCCCACCACGTTGCGCGGGTCGTTTAAAAACTGCCGAACAACTATAGCCGCTGCGGGTTCTATCAAGAATTGATCGCCTTCTCTCAAGCTAATCTGTGTCGTCATGGTAAGTTCTACTTCCGCAGAACGCGCCTGTGCGGTGAGAGAGAGATTTCTCTGTTGGAAATTTTCGAGACCGAGATTGACAACATAGTCAGCGTCGTTGTCATTGATGACAGCGCCTTCAAGATTCAGCTGTTGAATCAGCGTGGCGGTTAATTCATTGCGGGGCTGGGCGCTGACGAGGCGAAAGGTCTGACCGCTCAAAGTTGCATTGCTAGAGCCTTCGCCGGTTCCTTTTAGCTGAAAACCGCAGGCCGCGAGTCCAAGACACAGTAAAAGCGGTAACCCGATCCGGAGGCTGCTTTTAGCTGGCATGGCTTTATATCCTCAGTTAGCGACGATGTTGACAAGCTTGGCAGGGACCACGATCACCTTGCGAACGGTGTTCCCGTCAATAAAGCGCTGTATGTTTTCGTTCTCCAGCGCGATCTTTTCCAGCGTCTCCTTGTCAGCATCGGCAGACACTACGACTTTGGCTCGAACTTTTCCATTAACCTGAACAACAATTTCCAGCTCGTCCTTACCCAGAGCGGATTCGTCAATTGCAGGCCATGTTTGCTCGAGAATATCGGTCTGGCTGCCTTGTCGCCATAGCGCGTCGGTAATGTGTGGGACTATAGGGCAGAGCATTAGCAGGGCACTGTTCAGTGCTTCCTTGACGACATAGCGATCGGTGTCATCCTGAACAACGAATTTACTGACTTCATTGCAAAGTTCCATGACCGCGGCGATGGCTGTATTGAAAGTTTGGCGACGGCCGTAGTCATCAGAGACTTTGGCAATGGTTTCATGGGTCTTCCGGCGTAAATTTTTCTGCGCCTTGCTAAGCGTCGAGCAGTCGATAGTCGTGGGCGCCGGCTCCGCTTCCATCACCAAACGCCAGAGCCTTCGCAAAAATCGGTTTGCCCCCTCTACTCCAGAGTCGGACCACTCAAGGGATTGCTCCGGCGGCGCGGCGAACATGCTGAATAACCGTACGGTGTCGGCACCGTAGCGGTCGATGAGTTGCTGGGGATCCACGGTGTTGCCCTTGGATTTGGACATTTTAGACCCGTCTTTTAACACCATTCCCTGTGTTAACAGCCGCTTGAAGGGCTCATCGGTGGTAACCAATCCTTCATCGCGCATGAGCTTGTGGAAGAAGCGCGCATACAACAAGTGGAGAATGGCGTGTTCTATGCCCCCAACGTATTGATCGACTTCAAGCCAGTAGTTGGCTTCAGCATCGAGCATTTGCTGATGGTTCGCGGCACTGGCGTAGCGCGCGTAATACCAGGAAGACTCCATGAAGGTGTCGAAGGTGTCGGTCTCGCGTTGAGCGGGCGCCTCGCAGCGTGGGCAGGTGGTTTCGACAAAGCTCGCCATGGTCTTTATTGGCGACCCCACCCCCTCAAATGCAACGTTGGTAGGGAGCACCACCGGCAGATCGTCATCAGGAACCGGCACGGCGCCACAGGTGTCGCAGTTGATTACCGGGATAGGCGCGCCCCAATAGCGCTGGCGCGATACCCCCCAGTCTCTCAAGCGAAAATTGATCGTCTTTTCACCTTGGCCCTTCTCTTCAAGGCATTTAACGATGCTGTTAAAGGCGTCATCAAAACTCAGGCCGTCAAATTCGCCTGAATTCATCAGCGCACCACGTTCGGTGTAAGCAGCCTCGGCGAGGTTAGCGGGTGCATCGGGGGTGCCAGCGATGATCTGAACAATGGGCAGTTGGTATTTGGTGGCAAACTCCCAATCCCGTTGATCGTGTCCGGGAACCGACATCACTGCACCTGAGCCGTAACCCATAAGTACAAAGTTGGCGACCCATACCGGTAGGGGTTCGCCGGTGAGTGGGTGTTCAACGGTGAGTCCGGTATCCATCCCGCGCTTTTCGAGTGTCGCCATGTCGGCCTCGGCCACCTTGATATGACCGAGCTCTTCGATAAAAGCCGCGAGCTCGCTGTTACTGGCAGCCGCCTCTAGCGCCAGCGGATGCTGTGGCGCAACAGCAAGGTACGTTGCACCCATAAGGGTGTCCGGCCGGGTGGTATAAACTTCCAGGAAAGAGCCGTCCTGCTGTTTAAACCGAATCGTGGCGCCCTCTGAACGACCGATCCAGTTGCGCTGCATGGCAATGACCTGCTCGGGCCATTGCTCCAAGGTATCAAGATCATCGAGCAGTTGTTGGGCATACGCTGTGATTTTGATAAACCACTGGTTAATGGCTCTGCGTTCGACCGGCGTGTCACAGCGCCAACACTTGCCATCGACGACCTGTTCATTGGCTAAAACCGTTTGATCATTTTCACACCAGTTGACGTCCGCTTCTTTCTTGTAAGCCAGGCCCCGCTCCATCAGCCGGGTGAAAAACCACTGCTCCCATCGGTAATAATCGGGTTGGCAGGTGGTGACCTCGCGATCCCAGTCATAGGCAAAGCCTAGTCTGGCGAGTTGCCGTTTCATTTCCTGCACGTTTTCGAGAGTCCAGGAAGCTGGCGGTACGTTATTGGCGATCGCTGCATTCTCCGCCGGGAGTCCAAACGCATCCCACCCCATTGGTTGAAGCACGTTTTTTCCCAGCATCCGCTGATAGCGCGCAATCACGTCGGCAATGGTGTAATTGCGTACGTGACCCATGTGCAACTTCCCGCTGGGGTAGGGGAACATGGCCAGACAATAGAATTTGTCGCGCGTGTCATCCCGCGTCGCGTGGTAAACATTGTTTGCTGCCCAGCGGGCCTGTGCGTCGAGCTCAATTTGCTCGGGGGTGTATTCCTGACTCATACCGACTCAATTAAGTAACCCCTGACTGGGGTGTGTACAGACTTGTTTAGCTTCGGTTGATTGTATCAGCCGGAGCCTAGTCTGGGTGGGCTCTGTTGCCGCGCTGGCGTAAAAACAATCCCTGCAAAAAGAGGGCGCCGAATACCCACATGAGCCAAGGGCTTGTGTGGATGAGTGGCGTTTCACCGGAGTGGGGTTGAACGTTGCTTGAGATGACTTCCTCGCGAAACTGCGCACTCGTGGCAATCGGCCGGCCCCGGTGGTCGATAATCGCAGAAACGCCGTTGTTGGTTCCCCTGATGACGGGCTTGCCGGTTTCGATAGCCCGGTACTGAGCCATTTGCAGATGCTGCAGAGGGCCTATGGATTCCCCAAACCAGCTGTCGTTACTGACCGTGACAATCAGCCCCGCGTCTCGAGCGCCCGCCAGAACAAAAGTAGGATAAACAATTTCGTAGCAAATAAACGGCGCAATGGCGACGGCTCCCGCCGTCAGGCGCGGTGTCACTGAGGGGCCGGGGATGAAGTTTGACATCGGGAGGTCGAAAAACTGGATAAGCCCGCGAAGAAAAGACTCAAGAGGCACATATTCACCAAAGGGCACCAGCTTTTGCTTATGGTGGACCCCCTCACCCTGACCAAGGGCAACAATGCTGTTGTATCGGTTGGCTTGCTCCCGAATTGGAACGCCGGTTATCAAGGTGGCCTTGCCAGCTGTCGCCAGCAGGGATTGTTCAGTCAGATAGTCGCCAAGTCGGTCTTGATAAGCGGGCAGTGCCGATTCGGGCCATAAGACGATATCGTGATTGCCGTAAAGTTCAGCGGTCGTCTCCGCATACTGATCCAGGATCGGGAAAAAGTAGCGGCGATCCCATTTCTTTTCGAGGGGTATGTTGGGCTGGTAGACGGCGACGGAAACCGGGCCCCCAACAGGTGTGGTCCATTCCTTGTTCGCGAAAAGAGGGCCCATTGCCCACAGTAAAAGAAACCCGGCAGTGGCCCAGCGCGCGCCCAGAGCTCCTCGGGTCTTGATCAGTGAGCCGATGCTTGCCGCGAGCCCGGTAATCAAAAAGCCGGTACCGAAGACCCCGACCAGCGGTACCCATCCCCTGAGCGGGCTGTCGAGAGCGGTATAGCCTGCATACAGCCAGGGAAATCCGGTGAGCAACCAACTTCGCAACCATTCGAACAGACCCCAGAGCGCGGCGAAGGTCACCGGGGCCCAAAAGGGCGTCTGAGCCCCGAAGCGGTGATAGACCAGTGCTTGTGTGCCATGCAAAAGCGCGAGTCCGAGGCAAAAACATAGGGTGAGAAAAAGTGCCAGCGGCACCGGAGCACTGCCATAGACATTGATGCTGACATAGATCCAAGAGGCCCCGGTCAGAAACAGCCCCGCACCGTAGAGCCAGCCGTCAGCAAAAAATGAGTTGCTCGAATTTAGCGTTAAAAACAGCAGGCAGATGCTGAGCAGGGTGCATGGCCAGAGATCAAAGGGCGCAAGCCCTAGCGGGAAAATCGCTCCTGCTACAAGCAGCAATCCGATTCGCGTGAGAGAAAAGCGCGTGAGCGCCATGATTATTGGTCGGCTGCGGGAGCTGATCGGGTGACGCGAAGGCTTATCAGTCGGCGCTGATCGGCATTCACTACCTTGAATTCGAAACCGTCAAAGCGAGTTACCTCGCTGCGTGTGGGCACGTGTCCAAAGGCATTCACCACGAGTCCGCCGATGGTGTCGAACTCTTCTTCGCTCAGCTCGACGTCGAAAAATTCGTTGAAATCCTCAATAGGCGTTTGCGCACGAACGAAATACTCCTCCGCGTTTATGCGTCGGATATCCCTGCCCTCATCAACGTCGGTTTCATCTTCGATTTCACCCACAATTTCTTCCAGCACGTCTTCAATCGTTACCAGACCCGCCACACCGCCGTATTCATCGATGACGATGGCCATGTGATTGCGATTTTGCCGGAACTCTCGCAGCAGCACGTTGAGTCTTTTGCTTTCAGGCACGACCACGGTGGGGCGCAGCAAGCTTTTTAAATCGAACTGGGCGTCGCGATCGATAATGAGTGGCAGCAAATCCTTGGCAAGTAAAATGCCAACAACGTTGTCGAGGCTGTCATCAATGACCGGATATCGACTGTGGGCGGCATGAATCACTTGCGGCAAAGCTTCCTCCAGCTCGGCATCTACCTTGATCACGGTCATCTGCGCACGCGGGATCATAATGTCTCTGACCTGCATGTCGCTGACCGAGAGCGCCCCCTCCATGATGGTTTTGGCATCCTCATCAATCAGTTCGTTGTCGGCGGCGAGATTGAGAAAGCCTTCAAGATCGGCTCTGCTCTGGGGTGTACCCGACAAAAAGTGGGTTAAGCGTTCCAGCCAGCTACGCTCGTCTGAATCCGAGTGGCGTGTGTCGTTCACGGGGATGGTTCTCTTTGGTCAGAAAGTTGGTAGGGATCATTGAAGCCAAGACCCCGCAAAATCGCTACTTCCAACGCTTCCATAGTCTGGGCGTCGGCAGGGGCAATGTGATCATAGCCGAGCAGGTGTAAGACACCGTGCACCGTCAGGTGGGCCCAGTGGGACTGCTCGGACTTGCCTTGTTCATTCGCTTCAGCCAGCACAACCGGGGAGCAGATGGCAATGTCCCCAAGTAGTGACGCCGTTTGTTCAGTCGCTAAATCCGCGGGGAAAGAAAGCACGTTGGTGGGACCTGTTTTGGCACGGAAGCGCGCGTTGAGCTCAGCCATTTCCTCAAGGTCGTTGATTCGAAAGCTCACCTCAGGATGCGCGGGCAGCGGCTGCTTGAGGTGGTTGAGTGTTGCCGTTACCCAACAATAAAAGCTGTCGTCATCGGGGCTCGGGACAGCCGGATCTTTATCGATATGAACGACCGGAGTCATGGCTCCCGCAAACCTTTGTTGGGAACCCGGGCTTCAAATTCGTCGTAGGCCGCTACTACGCGCTGTACCAACGGATGGCGCACCACATCTTTATTGGCGAACCACGTAAACGTGATGCCCTTGACGCCGTCGAGCACCTGGGTTGCGTGGGTAAGCCCCGATTGCTGGCCTTTCGGAAGATCGACCTGTGTGGCGTCCCCGGTGATGACGGCGGTTGAGCCAAAGCCAATCCGCGTGAGAAACATCTTCATTTGTTCGCGGGTGGTGTTCTGCGCTTCATCCAAAATGATAAAGGCGTTGTTGAGGGTTCTCCCGCGCATGAAGGCGAGGGGCGCAACTTCAATAATGTTGCGCTCGATATATTTTGTCACGGTCTCGAAGCCGAGCATTTCATAGAGGGCGTCGTAGAGAGGTCGCAAATAGGGGTCCACTTTTTGGCTCAGGTCGCCGGGCAAAAATCCGAGTCGCTCGCCGGCTTCAACCGCGGGGCGTACCAGCAAGATGCGTCGCACATCCTCTTCGATAAGCGCCTGCACCGCGCAGGCAACCGCGAGGTAGGTTTTGCCCGTGCCCGCAGGGCCGATGCCAAAGTTAATGTCGTGCCGCTGGATGGCTGCGACATAGCCTTGCTGATTTCGTCCCCGCGGCTTGATGGACGCCCGTTTAGTTCGGATGATGCCTATCGGTGACGCTGGGTTGGTCATCTCTTGGGCCATCTCATGCTGCGCCACCAGGTGCTCCAGGTCGGCCTGTTGCAGATGGAGGTGAATTGATTCCGGGCTCAAGTTGATGCCGCGTTGAACCTCGTCATACAGCGAGCGCAACAATGCCACCGTCGCGGCAGCGGCTTCTGCTCCGCCCTCCACCGTGAAGTGATTGGATCGATTGTTGATGCTTACCCCTAGACGCTCTTCAATTTGACGCAAATGGCCATCGAGCTGACCGCACAAAACGGCCAGATGGCGTGCATCATTGGGGTCAAGGGTGAAGCTGAGCTGGGTGGTCGGCTCCGGCTCGGGTTCCGGTGCTACCGACGCGTTATCGATTTCCAACGCCTGTGTGGCCGCTCTTTTTACGATAGGGAGGGAGAAGATACCGAGGTTTTGGCCGGAGTCAACCGTTCTCTGTGCGGGTTTTGTCGCTCAAACAAGGGTTCCGCGCAGTGAGTTTGGCAGCGCTTCAACAATAGTAACGTCAGAGAATCCGCCGATTTTCGCGTGATCGTCGCATTGAAAGTTCACTACCCGGTTGTTCTCGGTACGGCCCGCCAGCTGCCCCGGGTCCTTTTTTGAGACGCCCGTGACCAAAATACGCTGTTGCGTATTGACCATCGACTCACTGATACGGGCCGCTTGTTGCGCAATTCGCCCCTGCAATATCTGCAGGCGCTGTTTTTTCACTTCCATGGGCGTCTGATCCGGGAGGTCTGAGGCGGGGGTTCCGGGTCGAGCGCTGTAAATGAAGCTGAATGAGGTATCGAAACCAATGTCTTCGATCAATTTCATGGTGTCTGCGAACTCCTGTTCGCCTTCGCCAGGAAAACCGATGATGAAGTCTGACGACAGGGAGATATTTGGCCTGATTTTTCGTAGCGCGCGAATCTTGGCTTTGTATTCGAGCGCCGTATGCCCGCGCTTCATGGCCATCAGTATCCTGTCCGAGCCGCTCTGAACGGGCAGATGCAGGTGGTCTACTAAACTTGGAATTTCCGCATACGCCTGAATAATAGCGTCGGAGAACTCAACCGGATGGGATGTGGTGTAGCGGATACGCTCGATGCCCGGCACGCGGTGGACCAAGTGCAGCAGGTCGGCAAAGTCGACGATCTCACCGAGGTGATTAGCACCCCGGTAGGCGTTGACGTTCTGGCCGAGCAGGTTAACTTCCTTTACGCCTTGATCGGCGAGCCCAGCAATTTCTGCGATCACATCGTCGAGGGGCCGAGAAACTTCTTCGCCCCGGGTGTAGGGCACCACGCAAAAGGTGCAGTATTTGCTGCACCCCTCCATGATTGACACAAAGGCGCTCGGTCCATCCATCCGTGGCTCGGGGAGACGGTCAAACTTTTCTATCTCGGGAAAGCTAACATCGACCACGATCGGTTCGCCGCCGCGCCGAGAGTCGATCATCTCGGGCAATCGATGCAGGGTTTGCGGGCCGAAGATCAAGTCGACAAAGGGTGCCCGCTTGCCAATATCCGCACCCTCCTGGCTGGCCACGCATCCTCCCACCCCGATAATGAGGTCGGGATTGGCGAGCTTCAGCGGCTTCCACCGACCCAGCTGATGAAATACTTTTTCCTGTGCTTTTTCGCGAATTGAGCACGTGTTCAGCAGCAGTACGTCGGCTTCATCGGCATTGTCGGTCAGCTCAAGGCCATGGCTTTCACCCAGCAGATCCGCCATTCTAGCAGAGTCATACTCGTTCATTTGGCAGCCATGGGTCTGTACGAAAAGCTTTTTGCGCGGGGCTTCTGGCACGGGAAAATCTCGAGAACCGGGAATGAATAGTACTAAGTATACCGGTGCTGGAGGTTTTCAACGACCGTGACACTGGCGATTTGTGCCGGAAGTGGTACCATTCCGCCCCTTTTCAGCGCTGCCACATATTCATGTCGTCACAACCCGTATACAAAGTCATCTTCCAAAACGGCGGTCAGGTGTTCGAAGTGTTCGCGCGCCAGATCTACCAGAGCGATATGTGGGGTTTTATCGAGATCGAGGAATTGGTGTTCGGTGAACGCTCGGCCGTGTTGGTGGACCCCTCGGAGGAAAAGCTCAAGAACGAGTTCTCCGGTGTAAAACGCAGCTATATTCCACTTCATTCGGTGATCCGCATTGACGAAGTGGACAAGGAAGGTGCGGCGAAGGTCTCCGAGGCTGCACCCCAGGGTGCGAAGGTGGCTCATTTGCCGTTCGCGTCAATTCCCCCGGCGCCGGGGGGCGGCGAAGAATAAACTACCCATACGGTTGAAATTCTTGCGGTCCGAGCCCATATCTCGCTAGACGAGGAGTGGTTTTCCGACGGTGAGGAGCGCCGTACTGATGGCGGATAACAGCGAAAATACAGACGATAACGGCGTTGAGATTAACGGCGATGATGCTGTGATCGAAGGTGTGTCGGCGCACTACGAATTTGGTGCCGATGACGTTATGCCCGCGGGTGGGGATAAGGCCCCTGCGGTGGCTGAAGATGTATTGCCTGACACCTTGGTTCTGCTGCCGCTTCCGGGCCGACCCTTCTTCCCCGGGCAAGTCCAGCCCATTGGCCTGAATCCTGATCAGTGGCAGGAGACCCTGCAGGCAATCGCCGAGCAGGGCTCAGGATTGTTGGGGCTGGCATTCGTCGGTGACAAGAATCCGTCAGAGGCGGAAGCAGCGGATTTCCCGGAAATTGGCTGCGTGGTCAGGTTGCACAAAACCCCCGGTCCCAACGACGGCGCCGTCCAATTCTTGGCACAAGGGGTGAAGCGATTTAATCGCATACGCTGGTTGAAAACTGACGGTCCGTTCATTGCTCAGGTGGAATACCCGCCGACCCAAGGAGATCGCGACAGTGATGAAGTCAAGGCCTATGCCATGGCGATCATCGCGGCAATCAAAGAGCTGCTGCCCCTGAACCCCCTCTATTCAGAGGAGTTAAAACAGTACTTGGGCAACTTCAATCCCAATCAGCCCAGTTTGCTTGCGGACTTTGCGGCGGCGTTGACCACCGCGTCGGGAGAGCGACTGCAGGAAATCCTCGAATCTCTCCCTTTGATCGCTCGTATGGCGAAGGTGCTCGAATTGCTGCGGCGTGAAAAAGAAGTCGCGGAACTGCAGGGCCAAATCAGCCGGGAGGTCAATGAAAAGGTTACGGACAACCAGCGCGAATTTTTCCTAAAGGAGCAGATGAAGGTTATCCAGCGTGAGCTGGGCATCACCAAAGACGATAAGACCTCCGATGCCGATCGCTTTGCCGACCGCATGGGCGAACTGTCTCCCCCCGACAACGTCATGGTGCGGTTTCAGGAGGAGCTCGACAAGCTAAGAGTGCTGGAATCGGGGTCGCCGGAATATGCCGTAACGCGAAATTATCTGGATTGGGTGACCTCGGTGCCCTGGGGTGTTTTTTCCGAGGATAATCTTGACCTTGTCCAGGCGCGCCAAGCGTTGGACGCACACCACGACGGACTCGATGACGTCAAAAAACGCATTATTGAATTTCTGGCAGTCGGTTCATTCAAGGGTACGGTAGATGGATCGATACTGTTGCTGGTCGGTCCTCCAGGGGTGGGCAAAACCAGCATCGGTCGGTCCATTGCCGACGCGCTCGGGCGCGAGTTTTATCGCTTCAGCTTGGGCGGCATGCGAGATGAGGCCGAAATCAAAGGTCACCGACGGACCTATATCGGGGCCATGCCCGGCAAGCTGGTGCAAGCCCTGAAAGATGTCAAAGTCGCCAACCCTGTCATTATGCTCGACGAAATTGACAAGGTGGGCGCCTCCTACCAGGGAGATCCAGCCTCGGCACTATTGGAGGTTCTTGACCCGGAGCAGAACAGCGAGTTTCTTGATCATTACCTCGACCTCAGGGTTGACCTATCCCGGGTGCTGTTTGTCTGCACCGCGAATCAACTCGACACCATCCCGCCTGCATTGTTGGACCGCATGGAGACTATCCGCCTCGCAGGCTATATCGCGGAAGAGAAGCAGGCCATTGCCAAAAACCATTTGTGGCCCAAGCTGCTAGAGCGCCATGGCGCCAAATCAAGTCAGGTTCGTATCAACGAGGCCGCGCTTAAAATGGTCATTGAATCCTACTGCCGTGAGGCGGGTGTTCGGCAGTTGGAAAAACAGCTGGCGAGCCTGATTCGTAAATCAATTGTTCGCCTCGTTGATGGAGATGAGGAACGGGTTAGATTGGGCAAGAAAGAGGTTGCCGATATGCTGGGGCAGCCCCGGTATCGCAATGAGCGCCCCCCTCGGGGTCGTGGCGTTGTTACCGGCCTCGCCTGGACGGCCCATGGTGGTGCCACATTGGCGATTGAGTCGAGCAAAGTTCACACCCTGAATCGGGGGTTCAAGCTAACCGGTCAATTAGGCGAGGTCATGAAAGAGAGCGCCGAAATTGCCTACAGCTATGTGGTAGCACACCTGCGAGAGCTTGGATGTGATGAGGACTTTTTCGATATGTCCATGGTGCATTTGCACGTGCCCGAGGGCGCCACACCCAAGGACGGGCCGAGCGCTGGTATCACCATGGCGACGGCCTTGGTCTCGCTGGCGCGCCGCGAGCGTATCCGCCAGCCACTCGCCATGACCGGCGAATTAACCTTAACGGGTCGGGTTCTGGCTGTTGGTGGTATTCGTGAAAAAGTTATCGCGGCGAGGCGACAAAAAATTTCTGAATTGATTTTGCCCCAGGCAAATCGTGCCGATTACGAGGAACTTCCCGACTACCTCCAGGACGGATTGACGGTGCACTTCGTGCGCAGTTTCCGCGAGGTGTTTGATGTGGTCTTCGACAGTGCCAGAGAGGATCGACAGCTCCATTAAGCGAGGTCTGCCGGTTATTAGGGCGCTTCTGCTGTGATGATCGCTCGCTTAGGTGCCGGATGGCCTTCAACGGTAAGATCGGGGTTGGCTGGATCGAGGAACTGGGCGAGGGAATGAAAAGTCATCCATTCGGTAGACCGCTGCTCGTCGATGGACGTGGTCGTACAATCGATGAGCTCGGCCTGGCGAAACCCCGTTTTTTTCAGCCAGGTTAACAGGGCTGCCACGCTTGGAAGGCACCAGACATTGCCCATGCGGGCATAGCGCCCCGGTGGGGTGAATACCGTATTTTGGTCCCCATCGACGATCAGGGTTTCCAAGATGAGCTGACCGCCAGCGCACAGGGCATCACGCAGTGCAATCAGATGATCAAAAGGCGACCGCCGGTGATAAAGAATCCCCATAGAAAACACCGCGTCGAAGGCTTTTAAGCCTGGGGGAAGGTGCTCTATGCCAAGGGGCAGCACGAAAATATTGGGCGCATTCAGATAGCGCTGGAGTGCTTTAAATTGCAGGACAAAGAGTGGGGTTGGATCGATGCCAATAACTTCTGCGGCTCCAGCACCCAGCATACGCCAGCAGTGGTAGCCGCTACCGCAGCCCACGTCGAGAACTCGCTTGCCCGCCAAAGGACGCAAGCCGGGCAGTAGTCGCTCCCACTTCCAGTCGGAGCGCCATTCGGTGTCGATGGGAACGCCAAACAGATCAAATGGGCCTTTGCGCCAGGGGTGTAGCCCTTTGAGGGCGTCCTTCAGCCGTTGCTGTTCGGATTCGTTTGCGCTGCCGGTGCAGCCGACAGCGGCTTTGTTGAGGGTTATGGCGTCGGGGGTGAGTGGGGGTAGGGCGGCCAGAGCCTCGCGCCAGCGCGGCAGGTCGCCATAACGCTCAAGCGACAAGCCCTCGGCAACCGCCTCCTCCAGCGAAGCGCTCCAAGCAGCGAGAGCGGTGTTCTCCCAGCGATGCGTCAGCTCGATCAGATCAGCGGACAGTTCGTGTTGTCGGTCGTGGTGCTTATCCATACCGGCGCTTAGTGATTGGGGTGCTTGGTCATGCAATGGCTATCATCGATGCAAAATTAAAGCATTGGAACCAACAGCTGCTGTCACTGAAGCCCGCTTGTTTTAGGCGCTCAAAATGGACGTTGAGGGTCTCGGGTATCAGCACATTCTCCAACGCCTGCCTCTTCTGAGCGATCTCAAGGTCGCTGTAGCCCTGTGCGCGCTTGAAATCATGGTGCATGGCAATCATGGTGTCATCCATCGTGGAGGAGTCGAGCTTTATTTTCTCGGATAGTATCAGCGCATCGCCGGGCGCTAACGCACTCCGTATTTTTTTCAATAAAGAAAGCCGACTCGCGACGGGAACAAATTGCAGCGTGTAGTTCATGATGACAACGCTCGCGTTGTCGATGGGCGCGTCAAGGATGTCACTTTCGATCAGTTCGATTGCTAGGCTTGGAACCTCTTTATCCAGCACGTCGCGAGCTGCTGTGAGCATGGCTTCGCTGCTGTCGATGCCAATGAAAGTGTTGGTCTGGCAGTCAGGTTGTCGCGCAGCGGAGAGCAGTGAGGCACCCAGTGAGCAGCCCAAATCGTAAATGCACGTCCCGGTTCGCGCATAGCGTGCAGCCAGCAGCCCCGTCATGCTGATTACGGTGGCATACCCGGGAACCGAGCGGTTAATCATGTCGGGAAACACGCCGACGACGTCCTTGTTAAAGGTGAAGAGCCCGGGGTCTCCAAGTGTTTGTGCGTAGATTGTGTCGCGATTAGTCGTCATAACGCTGGCGGCATATTGGTTGGTCGTGGGGATAGAATAGCAGGTGACACGTCAATATATTGGCAGTGGCCCCCAAGCTGGCGCATACTTCGCCGCCCTTATATTTTTTACCGGAAGCTTCGTTGCTATGTTCGATGATCTGCCCATTTTACCCCCAGACTCTATTCTTGGACTGGCCGCCGCCTGTCGTGCGGACACGAATCCCGATAAAGTCGATTTAACAATAGGCATTTACATGGACGAGACTGGCGCTTGTCCGGTTTTTAAAGCGGTTAAAGAAGCCCAGCGGGCCCTCATCGATGATGAGTCCACCAAAGCCTATATTCCGCCTCAGGGAGATGAAGCATTCTTAAGCGGGATGCTGGAACTGATCTTGGGTTCTGCGACCGTCAAGGCCAGCCGGGACAAAATTTCCGCAGTGCAGGCGCCCGGTGGCTGTGGGGCGGTTCGCCTGGGTGCTGAAGTCCTTAAGGCCGCCGACCCGGCGGGCAAGGTGTGGGTGAGCCGGCCGACCTGGCCCGTGCATGTGCCCTTGATCACGAGCACTGGGCTAGAGCTTAGCGAGTATCGTTACTACGATCCGGGCACTCACGGTGTCGATTTCGAGGGTATGGTTGCTGATCTCCAGCAAGCGACCCGCGGGGATGTGGTGTTGCTTCACGGGTGCTGTCACAACCCATCCGGTGCGGATTTGAGCCCCGATCAATGGGATGTCGTAGCCGATATGGCCGTCAAACAGGGCTTCACGCCGATGGTCGATCTGGCTTACCAGGGATTTGGCGAAGGTCTTGATGTCGACGTGTATGGACTCCGCACGCTGGTGGCGAAGACTCCTGAGGTCGTTATTGCCGCCTCCCTTTCCAAAAATATGGGCCTGTATCGCGAGCGCACCGGTCTGGCTATCTTTACTGGCCCAGATGCGAGAACGGCTGATGCCACTGCCAGTCAGGCGAAGGCCGCTGCTCGGCGAATTTATTCTATGCCGCCCGCACATGGTGCCTTGATAGCTGGACGGGTATTGGCTGACCCATCACTAAGGGGAGGGTGGACGGCTGAGCTTGAGCAGATGTGCGATCGTATCAATGGGCTCCGCGTCGATTTCAGGGATCGACTGCAGGCAGCCACGGGCAGAGACTTTGGGTTTATTGCACGCGAGAAGGGCATGTTCTCCTTTCTGGGTTTGACTGAAGAGCAGGCCCTTGAAGTCAGAGCAAAGCGTAGTCTCTATATGCTCAACTCATCGCGCATCAATATTGCCAGCCTCAATCAAAGCAACATGGATCGCGTGGTCGATGCGGTCGCGTCGGTGCTCTGATTGTGGCGAAGACTTAGTGCCTAGGCTTTAGTCTCTGCTGGGTTCTCATCCAGGGGTGATGGAGCGGGGCATCAGGGCTCTAATTCGGTCCAACGCTCGAGCGCTTCGTTGAGGGCCCGTTCTACATCGCTGAGTGTTTTGAGGGTGTCGTCAATGATCGTTTGTTCATTGTTGTAAAACGTTGGCTCATTAATTTTGGCTTCGAGCTGCGCAAGTTGTGCCTCGAGCTGTTCAATTTTCGCCGGTAATTCGTCGAGTTCGCGCTGCTCTTTATAGCTCAACTTGTAGCTCAACTTTTTATGGGCCGCTTTTTTTGCCGGGGATTTCGCCAAGGTTGGGCTGGAGTCTGTTGGGGTCTGCTTGGCGCTGGCCTGTTGTGAGTGCTGAGCGCCAACCTTGGATACGGTGGCCGTCTCTGACTCAAGGCGGCCCCCGCGCGCTTCCCAATCGCTGTAACCGCCCGCTTGTTCCTCGATCTGGCCGAACTCGTTGACCACCAGCAAGCTGGTGACCACCCGATCCATGAAATCTCTGTCGTGGCTCACTAAAAGAAGCGTGCCTTTGAAGTCGAGGAGAATTTCCTCGAGTAATTCGAGGGTCTCGATATCCAGATCGTTGGTCGGTTCATCCAGAACCAACAGGTTGGCTGGCTGCGTGAACAGTTTGGCCAGAATCGCGCGATTGCGCTCGCCGCCCGATAGGGCTTTTACCGGCGTTCTGACCCGATCTGGCGTGAACAAAAAATCTCCCAGATAGCTAATGGCATGACGCCGCTTGCCATTGATCTCAATAAATTCCTGGCCGCCGCAGACGTTATCGATGAGGTTTGCCTCAGGGTTTAGGTGGTCTCTCAGTTGGTCCGAGTAAGCAACTTCGAGTTTTGTTCCAACGTTGACCTGACCGGCATCCGGGGTGAGCTGTCCAAGCAGCAGTTTAACCAGGGTCGTTTTGCCAACACCGTTGCGCCCAACGATACCGATCCTGTCGCCCCGCTGAATGGTAGTACTAAAGTGATCGACAATGAGCTGGTCTCCCCAGCTGAAGCGTATGTCTTTTACCTCGGCGACAATTTTTCCCGAGCGTTGCGCGTCCTCAATATCAAACTGCGCCCTGTCTTGTCGTTCGCGACGTTGTGCGCGCTGCTCGCGCATGGCCTCGAGCGCTCTCACTCGGCCCTCGTTTCGGGTTCGGCGGGCCTTGATCCCTTGTCGTATCCAGACCTCTTCTTGCGCCAATTTTTTGTCGAACAGGGCATTGGCCCTTTCTTCCGCAGCCAGCTGTTGCTCCCTGAATTTTAGGAACCCTTGAAAATTTCCCTGCCAAACAGACAGGTGTCCACGCTCCAGCTCACCAATTGACGTTGCGACTCGCTGCAGAAACCGTCGATCATGGGTGATGACCACAAGAGCTCCCTGATACTGATTCAGCTGTTCCTCTAGCCACTCAATGGTTGGTATGTCGAGGTGATTGGTAGGTTCGTCGAGCAGCAGTATGTCGGGTTGTGACACCAGGGCCCGACCCAGCGCGACGCGACGCCGCCAACCTCCGGAGAGGTCCCCAACGGCGGTGTCAGCAGGGAGCGCCAGCTGTGAAATGACGCTCTCAATACGCTGTTGCATCTGCCAGCCATCTTGATTTTCCAAGGCACTTTGAACTCGCGCAATTTCATCGAGGTTGGCAGTCTCCCCGGCTTCAAGGAGGTGGTGGTAGTGAGCGACTAGCGCACCGACTTCCTCGAGCCCGCTTGCCACGGCGTCGTAGACGCTCTGCTCGTTTGCCACGGGAAGCTCTTGCTCCAGCCGCGCCAGTTTGGCATTGGGCGCAAGCCACCGCTCACCATCGTCTGCGGTGATCTCTCCGGCAAGCACCTTAAACAGGGTTGTTTTACCTGCTCCATTTCTGCCGAGCAGGCCAAGCCGTTCGCCTTTGTCTAATTGCAGTGAGACGTTATCGAGAATAACGTGGGTGCCGAACTTGAGTTCAGTATTATCGATGCGCAATAACGGCATGAAGGGCTCCGAAGGAAGGACATAAATTCTACGCGAAACCCATTTTTTCGTCTGGGTTTCCGCTAAAATAAACCAAAAAGTGGGGGGACTTTTTATGTACGGGCACGTAGCAGATTCTTACGATCGCTGGATCGCTCGCTGGCTGACTCTTTGCGCGGCCGTCATCTTCGGTATGATTCTGCTGGGCGGCGTAACGCGCCTGACTGACTCGGGTCTCTCGATGGTTGAGTGGAAGCCCATTATGGGCGTTATTCCCCCCCTGTCCGAAGCTGATTGGCAGGTCGCGTTTGACAAGTACAAGCAATATCCCGAATACCAGAAGATCAATTTTGATATGGATCTGTCGGGCTTCAAGGTGATTTTTCTCTACGAGTACCTGCATCGGGTGCTCGGCCGATTGATTGGTTTGCTCTATTTTGTGCCGCTGATGTTCTTTTGGATGCGAGGCATGATTAAGCACTCCCTGCGCGGGCATTTATTAACGCTGCTTGTCTTGGGTGGTTGCCAAGGGTTAATGGGCTGGTACATGGTAAAAAGCGGATTAGTTGATCGCCCTGACGTCTCCCAGTACCGACTGACCGCACACCTAGGGTTGGCGCTTTTAGTTTATGCCTACATGTTCTGGCTCATTTTGGGCTTGGTAAATCCGCGACGCATGATTCCCAGTTTGGCTTCTTGGTGGCCGGTGGGTTTGGTGGGGTTGGTGTATTTTATGGCACTAAGCGGTGGCTTTGTTGCCGGCACCGATGCGGGTTATGCCTACCCAACCTGGCCCCTCATGGGGAGTAGCTTTGTTCCGCCCACGCTTTATGAGCAGGGGTGGGTATCGGCATTTGAGCAAGTGACCACCATCCATTTTAACCACCGAATGTTTGCTTATCTGGTGGTTCTTACCCTGACGATAGTCGCCTTCATGCAGTATCGTAAAAGTCCCGACTCTCAGGTTCGTGCTGGCGCTGTGATAATGGTATTGGCTGTGCTGCTGCAGGCGTCACTGGGTGTCGTAACGGTGCTGAGTCAGGTGGTGACTCCGGTTGCTGCCGCCCACCAGAGCGGCGCCGTACTGTTGCTCAGCGCGACCTTATTCTTTGCCCATGCTCGCATCACTGAACGATCACGTATTTAACAAATTTAAATAAAAAGAAATTTATCTCCAATCTTCCCCGCCTGAATGCTTTCCAAGTCCTGTGGTGGCTGACATACTTTCAGCGCGTGGGCAGGATGCTCGGGCGCTGTCTAGGGTGGGGGATCCATGGTCGGTCAAGAAGACGACGTACTGTTGCAGTGTTTATTGGTTGTCGCCAAGGCCCACGGGTGTCCCGCAACCGCCGAATCGTTATCCGCCGGACTGCCTTTATCCCGTGAGGGTTTGACGCCTGATCTGCTGGCCAGATCGGCAGCCAAGGCCGGGCTGACCGGCCGCCTAAAAAAGATCAGCCTCTCCGACATACCTGATAGCGTTTGCCCGGTCATTCTATTGCTGAGCTCGGGGGACGCCTGCGTGCTTTTGGGGTCGCCGGACGGGGAGAGCTGTCAGGTAGTCTATCCCGCTCTGGTGGATGCGCCGATTGAAGAGGACATGGCAGCGCTGACCGAAAAATTCTCCGGGTACGTTTTCCTGGCGAGGCCCAAGTTTCATCTCGAGGCCAACCCCAATGCCACTGCACCTAAGCGCTCGGGCCATTGGTTTTGGAGCGCCTTTCGCGCCAACGCGTCGGTGTATCGCGATGTTTATCTGGCGGCCTTTTTTATTAACATTTTCGCTCTGGCGGTGCCGCTCTTTACGATGAATGTGTATGACCGAGTCGTCCCCAATGCCGCGTTCGATACCCTGTGGGTTCTGGCTTTAGGTGTCCTGCTCATTATGGTCGCCGACGCTATCCTTAAATCCTTGCGTGGCCATTTTTTGGATTTGGCAAGTCGCCGCGTGGATGTCGAGCTGTCTGCGAAAATTATGGAACAAACCCTCGGCATGCGACTCGAGCACCGACCGGCGTCTGTGGGTTCCTTTGCAGTAAATCTGCGTTCTTTTGAAACCTTGAGAGACTTTATTACCTCGGCAACGCTGACTACTTTCATCGACTTGCCCTTTGCATTGTTATTTTTCTCTGTTATTGCCTGGATAGGGTGGCCGATTCTCGTGCCGGTCCTGGTGGTTACATTGGTGCTGTTGACCTATGCCCTGTATATGCGTCCGCAGCTGCAACGACTCACTGAGAAAACTTATCAGGCGGGCGCTCAACGCAACGCAACGCTCATTGAATCCCTCACCGGGCTTGATACCTTAAAAGCCCTCGGTGCTGAGTCAGTTATGCAGCGCAAGTGGGAGGCGACGACGCGTTATTTGGCCGGCGTTGGGGTCGAGCAACGGTTGGCCACGCTGTCGGTCACGCATTTCACGGGTTTTTGTCAGCAAATGGTTACGGTGCTGGTGATTATCACCGGTGTGTTCCTGATCTCCGAGCGTGAGCTGACCATGGGTGGACTGATTGCGGCGACCATGCTGTCTACACGATCACTGATGCCCTTTGGGCAGCTAGTCGGTCTGATTGGGCAGTTCCATCATGCGCGGATAGCCTTGCGCAGTCTTGACGCGCTTTTTGCGACGCCTGTCGAATCGAAGGAAGAAGGTGCGTTTGTGTCGCGGGAGTATTTGCGCGGCGATATTGAGTTTAAAAATGTCTCGTTTGCCTATCCCGGCTGCGACGTCAATTCGCTCTCGGCGGTTTCTTTCAGAATAAAAGCGGGAGAGCACGTCGCGATTTTGGGCCGGGTCGGATCGGGCAAATCAACGTTATCAAAGCTGGCGATGGGACTATTTCAGCCTTCGGAGGGTGCAGTGCTGGTGGATGGCATTGATTTGCGCCAGCTCGATCCGGGTGAATATCGCAGTCGCGTAGGCTATGTGCCCCAAGATGTCACGCTGTTTCAGGGCACGCTTCGGGACAATCTTACTCTCGCGCGAGCGGGCATCAGTGACGAGGCAATGATTAAGGCTGTCGAACGATCGGGCCTCGAGGAATTTGTGAACCGGCACCCTTCGGGCTTCGATATGCCCATAAGCGAGCGCGGTGACTCTGTCTCGGGCGGGCAGCGTCGCTGCATCGCGGTGGCCCGCGCGCTGGTAGATGGTCCTGCGCTGCTACTCCTCGATGAGCCAACGGGTTCAATGGATCAGTCAACTGAAAGCGTTGTTAAGCAATCGCTGCGCGAGTATGCCGAGGGGAGAACGATGGTGGTGGTCACCCACAGAAATTCCCTGCTTGAATTGGTCGATCGAATCATTGTGATCGACGGAGGCAAGGTCGTCGCAGACGGTGCCAAGGACAGCGTGATTTCCGCCCTGCAGCAAGGGCGCATAGGAAAGGCGCAATGACGGACCATCGTCCAGATGCCATCGGATGGGAGCTTTCCGCCGAACAGGCAATTCTTGAGCAGGAGCCGCTGCGCGCAAAGCGGCTGTTGTACGGCATTGCATCGGTGGTGGTTTTGCTTGTGGCCTGGGCGTATGTGGCAGAGATAGATACGGTGACACGCGGTCAGGGAAAAGTTATCCCGTCGAGGCAGGTGCAAATCCTCGGATCCCAAGACGGGGGTGTGATCACGGATATCATGGTACGCGAGGGTGACTTGGTGGCGAAGGGTCAATTGCTGATCAAGCTCGATCCGACGCGCTCGAATTCATCCCTCGGGGAAAACCGAGCGCAATTGCTGGGGCTGCAGGTAAAAGCAGCACGGTTGAGCGCCTTGGCTGAGGGTGCGCTGTTTCAACCCACAGCGGAGATGACTGCGGTCGCGCCTGACGTCGTGAAAGAAGAGCAACAGTTGTATCAGTCGAGCTTGGCAGAGCTGTCGGTCCAACAGCGCATTGCCGACCAGCAACTGACTCAGCGTCGGGAGGAGCTCAATGAGCTGACCGCAAGGGAGTCCCAGCTCGCTACCGAATATCGCTTGGCGGACCAGGAGCTTTCCCGGACCCGACCCATGCTTGCCTCGGGAGCGGTTTCAGAGGTCGAGATATTGCGTTTGGAGCGTGAGGTCAATAAAGCGAAGGGCGAACTGCAGCAAACTCGTGCTCAAATCGACCGTGTTCAAGCCTCCATCGTGGAGGCGCAGGAGAAACTACTCGGCGTTGAGCTGGAATTTGCGAACAACGCGAGAGAGCAACTCACCGATACCGTCACTCAAATCAATGCGCTCTCTGAGGCTGCCGCCGGTTTGTCGGACAGAGTGCGCCAAACCAATTTAGTGTCACCAGTGGCCGGCACCATTAAGCAGCTTCTGTTTAACACTGTAGGCGGTATTGTCTTGCCCGGTCGCGATGTAATCGAACTGATTCCTGCCGACGACACACTGCTGGTTGAAGTCCGAATCAGGCCTCAGGATATCGGCTTCCTGGCGCCGGGTCAGGAGGCGAACGTCAAAGTGACGGCCTACGATTTTGTGGTCTACGGAGGTCTCGAAGGCCAAGTCGAGCAGATTGGTGCGGACACGGTGCTTGACGAAGAGGGGAACGCCTTTTACGAGGTGACAGTCCGAACAAGGTTAGCTGATCTTGGTGCTGATAAACCCATTATTCCCGGGATGACGGTTGAGGTCGACGTGTTGACGGGTAAGAAGACGGTCCTCGCTTACCTTCTCAAACCGGTCTTGCGCGCGCGTCAGAGAGCTTTGTCAGAGCGGTGAACCACTCGTTGATCAGTCGTTCGGGATATGTCCCAGCCCGCTGGGCTTCGGCATTTCCGGATGGCACCCCGCATCGTTCCGCTAAAGCCTTTTTGGCACAGGAGAGGATGGGGAGTATTTGCTGGCTTTACACCGGCGATATTGATGAGCAGGTTTTGCTGAATGAACTCAGCCTCCTTGTGGCGGATGCGATGGTGGTGGTTTTGACGCCCACGCCCAATGAGGAGCAGGCCTTTAGGCTGATTTCTGCAGGGGCTCGCGGCTATTGTCATGCCGAGGCCGTAGCCGAGCAATTGGTTGATGTGACATCAGTGATCGGTTCGGGGGGAATCTGGGCGCCCCCGGAGTTGGTGACCCGTTTTGTTTCACTCGCTCAACGCCTGGAGGGCGCGAAGAAGGTGTCTGCACCTGGCGGCTTCCAGCAGCTCACTGAGCGCGAGCTTGAGGTTGCTCTGTTGGTCGGCCGGGGCTTCAACAATCGCGAGATAGCCGATCACCTTGGGCTGACAGACCGGACCATTAAGGCCCATCTCACTCAAATTTTTAGCAAGCTTGAGCTACGCGACCGGGTTCAGCTGGCATTGGTGGTCAATAGGCTACCTGTCCACTGACGTTATTGGGCCTAGCGTCGCAATTCAGGCGATCTCGATTGGGGCTTTAATCCGGCGTACAAGCTTGGGCACCAGTCGGCTAGAGGTGCTCTTATTATCCGCCGCGCTTTCGTCATCCGCGGTGCTCCCCTAGAAAACACCCTGAGGCTCAGTTGCAAAGACTCTCTTAAATTGCGAACTTCGTCGCAAAAAATAGCCTGCTTAGTACTTTGGTACATAGTGGGCATCCAATTATTGCCCGATGATGGCGCTATTACACATGGAATTGATGCAGGAATTTCTCATGGCGCAGTTCATCGGAACGATTTCCAAACTTACCGGCCTTGCCTTCGCCCAATCTGCTGACGGCACCCGTCGCCAATTGAAAGTAGGTGACGACCTGTTTCAGGGAGAAACCCTGGTGCGCTTGGACGGCAGCATTGTTGAGGTGAGTTTTCCTGACGCTCCGCCGATGGTGATGGCTGGCGCTGGCGAATTGTTGATCAACGCCGAATTGACGGTCGCGGGCCGCTATACGCCAGCTGATTCAGCGTTGGTTGATGACACTCTTGATGCCTTGGTAGCCGCCTTGGAAGGTGAGGGTGATCTACTCGAAGAGCTTGAAGCAACGGCAGCAGGGGGCGCTGGGAACGAGGGCAGTTCATTTGTCCGACTTGGTCGAATTGGTTACGGGCTTGAGACAACCGCTGTTAGTGAAGAGGGATCAGAGGCCGAGAGTGCCGAGCCGGAGAATGCTGGATTCGATAACGATTTACAGCTACTGCAGACAGAGGAGGAGGTAGCGCCTGCTGCGCCACCCGTCGCCGACGAACCACAACCCGAGCCAGAGC
>Ga0255782_10000789_pt1 | contig 28486 bp, 30 predicted proteins | sample 101ome_26_FD_179980 | JGI IMG/M metagenome (GOLD analysis project Ga0255782, IMG submission 179980) | Coastal salt marsh microbial communities from the Groves Creek Marsh, Skidaway Island, Georgia - 101408AT metaG (version 2) | ecosystem: Environmental > Aquatic > Marine > Intertidal zone >...
TCAAGATATACGTGATGATGAATCAAGAACATTTAACTTAATTGCTTCTCCAGGTTATCCAGAACTAATTGGTGAGATGATTACATTAAACTTTGACAGAGGCTTGACTGCGTTTGTTGTAGGTGACTCGCCGATGCGTTTAACACCAGACGCTACAAGTTTAGAGAACTGGGCAACTAACCAAAATCTTGCAGTTGAAGATAACGACAATGGACTAGTTACTAGCGATGAATACTTAGGTGTATATTATCCAAGCGGTTACACAAGTGACAATGTAGGAAACAATGTTGTTGTTCCAGCTTCACACATGGTACTACGCACATTTGCACTTAATGACCAAGTTGCTTATCCATGGTTTGCACCAGCAGGTACAAGACGTGGCGGAGTTACAAATGCTTCAAGTGTTGGATATATCAATGCAGAGGATGAATTTGTAAGTATAGCACTAAACGAAGGACAGCGTGATACACTGTATAGAAATAATGTTAACCCAATTACATTCCTAAACGGTGCTGGACTAGTTGTATTTGGTCAAAAAACCCGTGCAAGAAACGCAAGTGCGCTAGACAGAGTGAACGTTGCAAGACTAGTTGTGTACTTACGTAGTCAGCTTAATCAACTTGCAAAACCATATCTATTTGAACCAAACGATAAAATCACACGTGATGAAATCAAACAGCAAGTAGAGAGTTTGATGATTGAACTAGTTGGTCTTAGAGCACTATACGACTTCTTAGTAGTATGCGATGAGACAAATAATACACCGGCTAGAATCGATAGAAACGAGTTGTATGTAGATATAGCTATCGAACCTGTAAAAGCAATTGAATTTATTTACATTCCGTTGCGTATTAAAAACACAGGAGAGATCGCAGGTCTATAAAAAATTGGGGTCAAGGAAACTTGGCCCTAATTAGATAAATACTTGTGTATTAAGGAGAACAGTAGATGGCAATCTCAACATTAACAAAAATTTCGGTTCCGTTAGCAAACGACAACAGTGCAAATAGCCAAGGTTTGCTAATGCCAAAATTACAATATCGTTTTAGAATTACACTAGAAAACTTTGGTGTAAGTGCTGAAACTCAAGAACTTACAAAACAAGTTGTAGAAGCGACTCGCCCTACACTTAGTTTCGATCCAATGACGCTTGACGTATACAACTCACGTGTATACTTAGCAGGTAAACATACTTGGGATACAGTTACAGTTCAATTGAGAGATGACGTTAACGGTAATGTACAAAAATTAGTTGGTGAACAATTACAGAAGCAATTTGATTTCTTTGAACAGTCGAGTGCAGCATCTGGAATTGATTACAAATTCACACAACGTATTGAAATCTTAGACGGCGGCAATGGTGTAAACACTCCAAATGTATTAGAAACTTGGGAACTATACGGTTGTTTCTTAACAAATGTTGATTATGGTACACTAAACTATGCAAATAATGATGCTGTACAAGTTGGATTAACTATCCAATATGATAATGCAATCCAATCACCAGTTGGAACAGGCGTAGGGTCATCAGTTCCTAGAAATACTAGCACGTTAACAACAGGTGGCGGTAGCTAATTAAGATAAGAGATTGTCAACAAGAAAAGGAGCACATGCTCCTTTTTTTTGTGAGATAAATATAGTATGTCCAGTTTTATAGCAAATTATTTTGACAATTTTAGTAATGCGTTAGGAAATCCTAAAGGAAATCTTGGCGACTTTGCACATGCTAGTGCTTTATATATTAGAAACAATTTACGTCTTACACCTAAAGTAAAATTTTTATATCATGTTGTTTTTGATGTAAACAGATCGGCATTATTAGAACTGGGAGTATATGACCAATTACAAAAAAATGAATTTAATTTGCTTGTAGAATCAGCAAGCATGCCTAGCTATACATTTGATACAAACACACTCAATATGTACAATAGGAAAAAAATTATTCAAACAAAAGTAAATTATGATCCAGTTGAATTTGTGTTTCATGATGACAATGCTGGTCTTACAACATTACTTTGGGAAAGTTATTTTAGATGGTACTATCAAGATCCAAATTATGCTTCAACAACTAGTTTTGGACAACCAGATACGAGTGTGCCATTGCCTTACAACAATTCTCCAGTAAATCATTACAAGGGTGAATTTGCTAACACATACAATCACGGATTAGACAGACGCAGAAACTTCAATGTTCCTTTCTTTAATAGTATTACAATAAATCAATTACACAGTACAAATGTAAACAATGTGTATACAAGTGTTACATTGGTTAATCCTATGATAGAACAATTTAGTCACGATAGAGTAGAGCAAAGCGCAAGTGGATTTATGACAAACACAATGAGAATAGGTTATGAATCTGTTGTTTATGGAAGAGGTACAACAGGACAAGATAATCCTGCTGGTTTTGCCAATCCGGCCCATTACGATGTCACACCAAGTCCTTTAACAATACAAGGCGGAGGTGTTGCAAATATTTTTGGCAGAGGTGGTTTAGTTGACGGATTTACAAGTATATTTAGAGATATAGAATCTGGTAGATTTGATTTAGGTACAATTGCAAATATAAAAAATACAATAGAAATAGCCAATACTTTGGATATCAATAATGTATCGGACATAATTAATAGTACAGAAGGACAAGGAATACAAGCGGGAATATTAGATGCACTTATTTTAGGTGCTATTGATGCTACTTTTCCTACTAATAACAATAATGGACAACTAACAAACACATTTACTTCAGGACAAGGATTACAACAATCAAATGTGTCAAGAACAGAAAGATTAAATGCACTACAGAATAATCAAAATTTACTTGACGAAGTTAGCTTCCAAGTTTTTAGATTAGAAGCAGGAACATCAAATTCGGGCAATATTCAAGACATGAAAGATATTTGGAACAGTCTTAGTCCAATAGGAAAACAAGAATACTACCAAAGGACATTAGATTCGGTATGAGCAGCTTAGAAAATATAAACTCAAAAGAAAAAATTCAAGTATTTTTTGATACATACTTTGATAAAAAAATTGAAATAAGTGCAAACAAAGTTGATGCAACAGTAGGTTTTTTTAAAGATAGAGGGTTTGAAGAACAGGCTGCATTAAGTATTAGTGCAATTCTTTTAGAACAATCTATAAAAGACAAAATAGACATTTTTAAAGTTTTAGATACACTCAAAGTATTTGACAAAATTCAATTATCTGGAATAGTGGCAAAAATACTAAACACAAATCGAAGTGCTGTTAGTTTATTAGGTATAAAAAGCGAAATAAAAACAACAACTATAGAAGCTAGAAATGTGGTATACTAATGCCGAGATTTGCACAAGGAAAGTATAATCTCAAAAACCCTGAAAAATACATAGGAGGTAAACACCCTACTTATAGAAGTAGTTGGGAATTTATGTTTATGAGATTTTGTGATACAAATAATAATGTTAGTAAATGGGCAAGCGAATCAATAAAAATACCTTATAGAAATCCATTAAGTGGAAAATTTACTATATATGTTCCTGATTTTTTTATTGTGTATATAGATAAAAACGGTAAAGAAAATGTTGAACTTATAGAAGTAAAACCAGCAAATCAAACCACACTTGAAAAAGCAGGGCGCAGTAGAACTAATCAGCTTCATTATGCAGTTAATCAAGCAAAATGGACAGCAGCAAGAGCATGGTGTAAACAAAAGGGTATAAATTTTAGAATTATAAATGAGGGAGATATTTTTCATCAGGGTAAGCGTAGATGAGTATAAGTTGTTGGTATTTGCAAAACGGTGTGTATATGGACCATACTCATCTTGGATACAGAGTTGCTCCTTGTTGTCAGTACAGTAGTGATGAGATTATCACAGTAGAAAGGCCTGAAGATATTTCTAATCACAGTTTAATCAAAAAAATAAAAACAGATTTTGAAAATGATATTAAGCATAGTGGATGTAAATTATGTTGGAATAATGAAAATATCACGAAAGAATCATATAGAACTAGAATACCAAAAATTAGTCCTAAAGGAAAGTACGAAAATTGGGATATCCGTCCAAGTAATATTTGTAATATAAAATGTGTTATGTGCAGACCTGAATGCAGTAGTAAATGGTACGAAGATATAGATATTTTTTCAAAGTATAGAGGCGGTAAAAACATAATAGAAAAACTACAATCAAAAAAAGAATTTGATTGGGACTACGTAAAAACTCATGCACCTAATAATGCCTATAGTATATATATTGCAGGAGGAGAACCACTGTACGATAAAAAAGTTTTTGATTTTATAAATTATCTATCTAATTTTGATTGGAATCTAAAAAACACTTGGTTGCGATTTAATACAAATGGTATAAGTTACACCGACAAATGGGATACTGTATTGAGTAAATTTGAAAAAGTTTTTTTTATAGTAAGTATGGACGGACTTAACGAAGTAGATGAATACATAAGATTTCCAACTAACTATAATGAAAAATTGAAACAAATGAAAATTTTTAGCAAAAGAGAAAATTATCATTACGGTGTAAATGCAACTATAAGTGCATTAAATTTTCCTAATATTAATAGTCAAATTAAAAAATATTATCGTCGTATAGGATTAAACACATTAACTGATCCTGATTTTTTACATATTAACAGCTTAAAACCTAAAATAATAGAAAAGGTAAAAAAATCAGCAACTAATCCTTATATAATAGACATGGCAAACAACTACAAATATAATGATGAAAATAATAAAAAAATGAAAGCGTATTTACAAGATTTAGATAAAAAGAGAAATACAAATAGTAAATCTGCGTTACCGTGGTGTTGGAAATAATATGCATTGTTGGCATCTTGAGCATGGATTACATTTAGATTTAACTGTGCATGGATATAGAGTAAGTCCATGTTGTCAGTTTAACTCTACAGAATATTTTAATGTTGATCATCCTAGTAAAATACATGATCACAACCTAATTAAAAATCTCAAAAAAGACTTTGAAAATGACATCAAAAATCCCGGATGTAACAGTTGTTGGACACAAGAAAAACTAACAGGACATTCAAAAAGATTAGACGCTCCTGATACAAAATTATGGAAAGATACACAAGTATGGGATCTACGTCCTGGTAACCTATGCAACTTAAAATGTATTATGTGTATGCCGCATTTAAGTACAAAATGGTACGAAGATGTTGATATCTGGACAAAATATAACACTAAATTTGATATAAATCAAATAAAAAATAAACAAAGTTTTGATTGGGATTATGTAAAAGAACATACTGCAAACAAAGCAAGGAAAATATATATTGCTGGTGGCGAACCGTTTTATATGAAAGAAGTATTAGATTTTTTAGAATATCTATCTCAATTTAGTTTCAATTGTAAACATACACAAATTATGGTAAACACAAATGGTATTAGTTACAATGAGAAAATGATAAATTTACTTAAAAAATTCAAAGATATAGTATTAATTGTAAGTATTGATGGATACGCAGAAGTTGACAACCTTATAAGATTTCCTACAAATTTTAAAGAAAAAATAAAATTTTTAAACACAACAAGAAGTTTTGCAGATATTAGGTTAAATGTTACTGTGAGTGCTTTGAACCTTTTTGATATTCCTAATTTACATAATAAAATGTCGAGAAAATTTAATTTACAATACTATAAATTAAATCATCCAGATTTTTTATCTATCAATAGTTTGAAACCAAAAACAATAAAAAAAGCAAAAAAAATATTTGCAAAAAACGAAAATAAATTTGTAAGTGAAATGTTAAAAGAATACAACTATAATACAATGGGAAATAAACTACTGAAAGAATATTTGTTAGATTTAGATGCAAAAAGAAAAACCAACAGCGTCAAAATATTATCCTGGTGTTTTGCCTGATAAATACTAGCATATAATGGAAAAGACTATGACTAAGAAATTAGAAGATATGCTGAATATGTCTGAAAATAAAGATATTGTTCAACCTAAAAAAGAAAAAAAAGAACAAGCTATTATTGAACAGGAAGACACATTTAGAGACATAGAAGAGTTTGATAAAATTGCTAGTGCGTTACCAGCTGTTAAAGGCTTAGGCGAAATGGCCGATAAAGAACTTAATGAAGTTGCTGACAAAGCAATGCAAGCATACGATGACTTAATGGATTTAGGTATGAATGTAGAAAGTCGTTACAGTGGTAGAGTATTTGAAGTTGCAGGTACTATGCTAAAAACAAATCTAGATGCTAAAGTAGCAAAGCTAGATAAAAAATTAAAAATGGTTGAACTACAATTAAAAAAAGAAAAAATGGATAGAGATGGATCAAATAATCCAAGTGATATAGTTAACGGTGACGGATATGTGGTTACAGACCGAAATAGTTTATTACAAAAACTAAAAGGCTTAAACAAAGAATGAAAATAGCAGTTTGCGGATGTAGTTTCAGCACACCTACTTCACGTAAAAATAAACGATACAAAGAATTAAAAAACACACATTTCAGTGAATTATTAGAAAAGCATTATACTGTCATTAATTTTTCAAACAGGGGTGTAAGTAATTATTATATAAGATTACAAGTCGAAGAAGCAATTAAACACAATCCAGATATTGTAATTTTAACACCAACTAACTTTCCTAGATTTGAAATTTCAAAAAAACCTCTTACAAATGATAATAGTTTATACAATCAAATTTGTCACATAGGTGCTGATGTAAACATGCTCAGTACTACGTTTGCAGGATCAATGAAAAATTTAGACATAACTAACATTGAAAAAAAAGCAATTAAACTGTATATGAAACATTTTTACGACGAAGTATGGGAAGCAAAAAAACAAAAGTGGATAATTAGCGATGCACTATCACAATTAAAACATCACAAAATACCATGTGTGTTTTCGCCTTGGTTTATGCACACAAACGAAGAATTACAAAGAGTCAAAAATTTAGAAGTAACCGAATATAGTAAAATTTGGAATAATCTATATGGATGTATTATTCCGTTTTATGAATCTTTAACCTATTATAAAAAAGATTATAAAAATTACCACGATGATCCTGGGTATCATACAACAGTTGAATCGCAAAAAAAGTTCTGTCTTTATCTTGTAGAAAATACTTTTAATAAGATAAATAAGTTATAATAGGATATTGCACATGAAATCTTTACAAGAATATTTAACAGAATCTAAAAAAACTTACCCTTTTAAAGTAGGCGTAGCAGGCGAGTTGCCAGAAGGATTTGACAACAGACTAGAAGTGGTTTTAGAAAAATACGGTGTAATTAATATGACACCAGGTAAGAAAACACCTATACAGGAACGTCCATTAGATTTTCCACAACTTGAAAATATGGAAGTTACATATTACGATGTTGAATTACAGTATCCTACAACAGTACACGTTTTAGAACAGTATTTAGAACAATGCTGCGGTTTAGAAAAAGGCAAGGTAATTGTACGTAATCCAAACGAGCCTCAAGAGTTGTATCAAGAAGAAAAAGACGATGAGGAATATGTTGCAAAACTTACACAGGAAGATATGGGCGGTGACAGCGCACAAGAATCTGTAGGTGGCAATCGTGTAATGGATTTGCTTAAAGAATTAGAAGCAGCCCGTAGCGAAAGAGACATTGATCCAACTTCAGATACTCCAAAAGGAGAAAGTAAAGATATCGGTGACGCTGTTAATACAAAAAGTCCTATAGGAGCATAATATGACAAAACAACTAAATGAAGTAGCACCACTAGTAGCAGCACTTATGGGCGCACTAGTTGGCATGGGATTAGAAAGAAACAAAGCACAAAGAGCAGCACAACAGGCTGTTGATAATGCTGAAAATCCACAACAGGCTCAAGCTGCTCCACCCCAAGGCGATGATTATAATCAAACAATGAGACGTGGTAGTAGAGGCGAAGGTGTTAAACAATTACAACAGAAATTAGGAATGAGTCAAGCAGACGGAATATTTGGTCCAGCTACGGAACGTGCAGTTCGTACATTCCAACAGAGTCAGGGTATACAAGTTGATGGTATTGTTGGCCCAGAAACAAGGGCTAGAATTATGAGATTACAAAGTGATACTGCCGAAAGTGCAGTAAATGAAGACATTACTATTTCAGGTGATGCAGAGGATTTGCTACGTATGATGCAATTAGCAGGTGCTAAAGATGCTAAAGCAGTTGACGTAGATGATATTAATCCTGGACAAACTTGCGGACATAGAAACGGAGATCTTGCTCGCAGTATAGAATTAATGGCAGACGAAGATTGGGACAATTCACCAGAAGAAGAATATTCTACTGCAAAAGACATTGCAACAGCGTCTGGTAATGATTTACACAAAAGTAAAGGTTCACATTATAAAGCAGCTGGTGGAGATAATCCAATGGCACTAGAAGACCAGCTACGTGAAAAATTAGCTGCATCATACGCAGAAAAGAAAAGATAAAAACATCCCCCAGACTTCAATAGCGCCTAAGGGCGCTATTTTTTTGAATAAGTAGTAATATGAATTATGTGGTTAAATCTCCTGGCAGGACAGGCAGCATTTATATAGCTCAATGGATTGCAAAACATCAAGGATGTATTTACATATCAACACACACTCCTAATTTTTATGAAAGATTACATCAAGCAAGTGTAGTTGAAAAATTACCAGTTGTGATTCATGACCATTATGAGTTTGTACCTTTATGGCCACAACAGTGGGTATTGATTTGTAGTGATAGAAAAAACAAATTAAATGGTATTTTGAGTGCTATTATAGCAGAAGAAACAGACAATTGGGGAACTTATGACAAACCTTATCCAGAAAGTATTACTGTTGATTTTGAACGTGTCAAAGAAAAGCACAATGGAAGAAGAAATAAAACACAACATGACGCAATAGTGGCAAATTGTTATCATTGGTACAGAACATTTAGAATGTACCAGGAGGACTTATCACACAATTATTTGGCTTCGAGATTAAAATTTAATGAAATTACTAGTTTGACTAGTAAGTTTACGATGGGAGTTCAGAAAAGTCCATATAACAAAAAAAAATTTATTTCTAACTATCACGAAATTAATAAACAATATCAGAAATGGATCAAGCATAGTGTATAAAAGATTTTTTGCGTTTGGATGTAGCTTTACAAATTATTGGTATCCAACGTGGGCTGATATTATTGCACATGATTTAGATATTGAATTTTACAATTATGCTGCACAAGGTATCGGCAATGTTGCAATGCACACACTAATGTTGGAAGCAGATTTAACACACAAATTTAATCAAGACGATCTTATAATAGTATGTTGGAGTGGCTGGAGTAGAGAAGATAAGTTTTTAGAATTAGGTTGGAGACATGGTAGAGGTAATGTATTAAGTGATGTTTTTTATGATAAAAATTACATCTTAAATCATTGGAGTTATGAAAACGATTTGATAAAAAATTACACTGCTATAATTAGTGCTAATAGAATGTTTAATATTACAACACAGTGTAGTATGACACCGTTTGAAGTTTATGAAGAAAGTGGATATGCTAAGAAAAAAGAAAATGAAGTTTTGAATAATTCTACTGCAAAGTATATAAAACAATTGTACGGCAAATATCTTCCTAATATAGGAGGCAGAATTTTTTCGTCTAATGGAAGAATGAAGAATGCATACAAGGTTAATGACCCGCACCCTGATATATTAGGACATTTAAGTATGGTTGAACGTTTGTACAAAGACTTGGATTTAACATTATCTAAAAATACAATAAATGATGTAGAAAAATATCACAGATTATTTGTTAAAAATGTAAGCGACAAATACGATGTTTATAAAGATGTTAAAGAAATTATAAAACAAGATTTTAGGAAAAAACAAAACTTCCGTAGAATAAGTAGATAAGTATTAATATGAGTAAATCATTAGATGGCGTATTAACCAAAAAAGCCAATAAACAAGAAACATATACCGAATCACAGATACAGGATTTATTAAATTGTATGGATCCTGACGAAGGATATTTGTATTTTGCAAAACACTTTGCACACATACAACATCCTGTTAAAGGAAAATTGGTTTTTGATCCATTTGAATATCAATTGCGACTAATGCACAGTTATCATAATTATCGCTTTAACATAAACATGATGCCTAGGCAAACAGGTAAAACCACTTGTGCAAGTATATACTTGGCTTGGTACGCAATGTTTAACAGTGATCAAACTATTCTTATTGCTGCACACAAGTATACAGGTGCGCAAGAGATAATGCAGCGTATACGCTATGTCTATGAACTTTGTCCAGATCACATTAGAGCAGGTGTTACTAGTTATAACAAAGGCAGTATTGAATTTGAAAACGGTAGTAGAATTATTTCACAAACAACAACAGGCACTACTGGACGTGGTTTGAGTATTTCATTATTATACTGTGACGAGTTTGCATTTGTGCAACCTAATATTGCAGAAGAGTTTTGGACTTCAATATCACCTACACTAGCAACAGGTGGTCGTGCTATTATAACAAGCACGCCAAACAGTGACGAGGATACATTTGCCACTATCTGGAAACAAGCAGAAGATAAGTTTGACGAATATGGTAATGAAAGTGATGTAGGTATAAATGGATTTCATGCATATAGAGCAGAATGGCACGAACATCCAGATAGAGACGAAGATTGGAAAGCAGAAGAAATTGGTCGTATCGGTGAAGAAAAATTCCGAAGAGAATACGGTTGTGAATTTTTAATCTTTGATGAAACACTTATAAACAGTTTAAAACTTGCTGCAATGGCAGGCAACGATCCTATAATACAAATGGGTCAAGTTAGATGGTATAAAAAACTAGATAAAAATAAAAGTTATGTAATAGGATTAGATCCTAGCATGGGTACAGGAGGCGACTTTGCAGCTATACAAGTCATAGAATTGCCTACCTATGAACAAGTAGGAGAATGGCAACACAATCTCACAGCAATACCGGGTCAAGTAAGAGTGTTAAAAGACATATGTACTTACATTGCTACAGAAACTAAGAGCGATACCAATATATATTGGAGTGTTGAAAACAATGGAATTGGCGAAGCTGCACTATTAGTTATAAATGATTTTGGTGAAGAAAATATACCAGGATTGTTTATCAGTGAACCTATACGTAAAGGACACGTTAGAAAGTTTCGGAAAGGATTTAACACAACACATAGTTCAAAAACTACTGCATGTGCAAGATTAAAAACAATGATAGAAAATGATAGGTTGTTAGTTCGTAGTAAGCCTTTAGTTACTGAACTAAAAAACTTTATTGCATCAGGAAGTAGTTTCCAAGCAAAACCAGGTAAATCTGATGATTTAATAAGTGCAACACTGTTAACATTAAGAATGATGACAGTGATGAAAGATTGGGATCCTACAGTATACAATACCTTTAGTCAAATAGAGCAAGATGATGATTATGAGATGCCCATGCCTATCTTTATAAGTACTAACTATTGATAAATACTTTGTAATGAAAAACCTAAATAAAATAGCAGAAGAACTTTTTAATCAAATACGTAGTCGCTTTAGTAATGTTACTATTGGCGATGAAAATGCTGAAGTTATTAATGAACCAGAAGCAGCAAGATATTTTGATTTTGTCTATAGCGAGAATGACAATCAAGTCGGCAATGTAAGTGTTAGCTTAGATGAAGAAGAAGGACTTGTTGTTATGTTTGCAAATAACTTTGGCGAAAATGCACAAGATTTTCAAAAAGATGTATGGTATAATTTTTTAAAAGAACTGCGTACATTTGCAAAAAAACGTCTTCTAAATTTTGAGGTTAGAGATATAAACAAATCAAGTTTACAAAAAAGAGATTATAAAACATTAGCTAACAATCGTAGCGGAGAAGTAACTATGGCCGAATCAAAAATGTATGGAACACATAAGACAAGTTTCCAAAAAATTGGTAATGCAAAATTAGCAATAAAACATTCTGGAACTTTAGACGAAAATGAAAATAGAACAAAAAAGATTGGTGCTATTTACATTGAAAATTCTGAAGGCGAAAAATTTAAATATCCTTTCAAACATCTAGCAGGTGCAAGAGCAATGGCTTTACATGTCAGCGAAGGCGGCCATCCTTACGATGACTTTGGTAAACACATTACAAGCCTAAGTGAAGAATTATCTAATCTCCGCAAATTCAAAACTTACATGGGTCGTAGTAGTGTAATGGCAGAAAGTCTTGCTGAACATATGGATACTGTAAACGAACGTATGGTTACTGTCAAGAAAACAGTGCAAAATCTACAAAAACCAAACTTTTACAAAGAAGCATTTGAAAACTTTGTTGCTGAAGAAAGTGTGCAAGTGCCTGATGATGTAGCTGAGAATTGGATTGATCAACTAACTGTAAAACAGTTTAATGAAGAATTAAAAGATGTATTTCCGTACATTTATAAATTAGTAGGTGAATCAACGAAGGCAAAAGAAATAACATTTGAAGATATTTTTTCAGAAGAAGACGAAACTGTAGAAGTTTTACCTGGAGAAAAAGATTTGATTATGTTTGGTAAACGTTTTAATGTTCCAGCAAATAAAATGCAAACTTTCATACAAGATATGATAGAAGTAAACGGACTAGACGATGCATCACTAAGTGGTGTAAAAGAATTAATGGTACCTAGTGCATATATAGGTGGTGATAGCAACATTGGAAGTCGTGAACGTGCTCCTAATGGACAAATAACTGGTAGCACTCGCGGGTTTGATACGGACCATGATTATTTTAATCCCCGTGCAGGACAAATGGATCAACCCGATCATCCGCAAAACAAAGGCTTATCAGATGCAATAGAATATGCAATAGAAACATTAATGGGACAATTTGCATCTCAAATTAACGAAAACGAAGAAGATACAGAAGAAAACTTTTTAAGTCGAATGATTGGAGCCGAAGGTGTAAAACCTAACGACTTTGTTAAAAAAGCAATGCAAATTTCTCAAAGATATGAAAATCTTGCATTCAAAAATAAAATAGCAAGTGATCCAAATCGCCCATTCAATGGAAAACAAGGCGGCACATTCTTGATACAACTCTATATGGAATTAATCAATATGAGCAGAGAAATTCAAAAATTAGGCGGCGGCAACAAAACAATGAAAAACGCTCAACAGCAGATGAGCTTAATTAGGCAAGCGATGGCAGGTTCAGTTGATAATCCTGAAGCAGCAAGACTAATGAAAGCTGCTAGATACGAACCTAAATTCATTATTGATTTTGTAAAGCAAGATATACAATCTATTGGAAATAACGAATCACAAGAAGATACAGAAGAAGGCAATGCCTATGCTAAAGCAGTACGTATGGCAAAGTTTAAAGGCGCTAAGAAAGGCGACGAAATTGATGGTCCAGATGGCGAAAAAATAACAATCGAAAAAGATCAAAAAACACCGCTAGGCGAATTTATTTTAAGTTACTTTGATAGAGAAACTGGCCAGTTTCCAAAAGGCCCAACCGCCGTACTGACTATGGTAGAAAAAGAATATGGAGAACGTTTTGTAAGGCCAGCACAAGAGTTCATAGAACGCATCGACGCAAAGGTCGCAGAAGTAATGGGATATAAGGATACAGATATGGAAGAAAGTAAAATAGGATCAGCTATTGATACTGCAAGAGATTATTGGGGATCAGTAAGAGGAAAAAATCCAGAAGGCAGAAAACCAGGCACAGGTGCAGCACACGGCTATATGTCATACATATATGATTTTGATGATGCAGCGGCAGTAATAAACGCATTAGAAACAAATATGATGAAAGCTGCACGAGGTAGTGATAGTGATAAAGCATCATTTATGAGAAACTATATAGATCAAACTTGGAACTTAGGAGATTATTTGAGAGCTGCAACAAATGATTTTTCTGATCCACGTACACCTGCAAACCTAAAAGCTGAACTAAATAAATTGTTTAAGATTAGAGGCAGATACAAAGGTGCTACTGAAGGTGGTAAGACAATCACAGATGCAACACCAGATGAAGCAGCTAAACCATTGGCACGTATTGAAATGTTAATTGATATGATGAAAGATGCTGGTGGTAAATCTGCTCATCCTGGTACAATGACAGATGATATAGATACAACCGACGTTGACCGTATTAAAAATCTAGCAGGAATGTAAAATGCGTTTTGCCGAGATTCAAGAAAATCAGCAGTTGAACGAATTCTTTCCTGCTTTGATACCAGCATTGGGTATGTTGGTTAAAGGTGGGTTAGCTGCTTGGACAGCATACGAAATATATCAAATATACAAAGAACTTAGAAGTGTGTATAAAGCCTATAAAGATGGTTGGATAGAAATAGATGAGCTTATGCAAAGATTTGGTGAAAAAGCAGTTAGAGCAGTAGCAGAATTCATTGCAATAATGGTAGGCATGAAAGTTGTTATATCAGGAAGCAAAATTGCTTTCAAAGGTGTTAAAAAAGCATTTCCAAATTTATCTTTTGCACAGTTTAAAAAAGCATGGAATGAATACAAAACAAAAAAAGTAGTACCTGCAACATAGTATTATAAATATTACATGAAAACATTATACGTTTTTGGCGATAGTTTTTCCGATCCAAATCATAGTTGGTATGCAGCTGGTGAATATTTTTGGATTAAAGATTTAGAAAAAAAATTTACCATACATAATTTTTCAATTAAAGGATCAAGTCCTTACTATCAGTTACAGCGTTTAATTGATATTATCGATACCACTGATGCTGAAAAATTAAAACAAAGTAATATGATATTTTTTATGTCTCATATAACTAGACCTAATTTTAAATTTTTGGAGCCTAACGATCATTATTTAACATGGCACATTATGAAACCAGATCCTAATTGTGAAAAATCTAAGTTAGCAGAAAAATATTCTAAATACAAAAATTTTTTGCATGAATACAACAACTATGACGGTATTGATTTAAATTCTAAAATAATAATGTGTTATAGTACGATATACACTTTAAGTAAATTTTTTAACAAAACATTACTTTGGCCTTGTTTTAATGACATTCCATATTCTGCTCAAACACATTATGATAGAAATTTTGATTGTGTTATGACTCCACTAATAGAAATATCCAATAATGAAAATTATCCTGATAATAAAAAAAATATGCATTTACATTTAGAAAATCATAAAATAATGGAAAGAGAACTATACAACTGGATGACAAAAAATATAAAAATTAACATCAAAAATTTTATAAGGAATATAAATGACAAAACCTGAATTATGGATATTTGGTGATAGTTATGCTGAGGATAATACTAAAGCCAAAATTAGAAATTCTAAGCATTGGGACGGAGTTTGGAATTGGCCCGAAGAAGTTACTAGAATATTCAATGTTGAAAATATGGGAATATCTGGATGCGGTCCTCAAACACAGTTTAAATATTTTAAAGAAATGATGGATGATAGAGAATTAGAATTTTGTAAAGATGTAAACGTTTTATTTTTTATCAGTAATCCTTATCGATTTGATTTTAAATTTTATGAAACTCCCTTCCATCAAACTTATCCTATACGTTTTTACGGAAATAAAAAAGATATCAACTTAGAAGCAGTCTGGGATTATAGCAAATATGACAAATTTATAAAACAATATTTTAATCATGTTAGAATAGATCCAGTGCAAGAGCAAGAAAAATATGTAAGCTATCTCAAAACACACAGTAAATTTTTTAAAAAAATGTTAGTTTTTAATTGCTTTTATAGCATATCTGATGAACTTGCCCAGTCATTAAATGATGATAAATTTTGTTTAATCAACACGCCGTTAACATCCGTAAACACAGGGCCTAAACACAAATGGGCTGTGAATCATTTGAGTAACAAAAATCACAAAATTATGTACAGTATGATTACTGGATATTTTTTAAAAGATCAACCAGTAAAGTTTGAAAGATTTATAGATGTAGTAGAAAAAAAAGTATAAAAATCAGTTGACAAGATAAATAACATTGTGTAGTATTATAACTGTGCTGCACATTATAGGCACAAGCACATAGGCAACAAATAAGGAGGCATAACTATGGCATCATTAGCAGAAATTAGAGCAAAGCTCAAAGAACAAGAAAATCGTACAAGCGGTGGCAACTCAGGCGGTGGCGATAACAGCATTTACCCATTTTGGAATATGAAAGAAGGCGAGCAAGCAACGCTACGCTTTTTGCCTGATGGCGATGATTCAAACACTTTCTTTTGGAAAGAACGTTTGGTTATTAAACTTCCATTTGCTGGCGTAAAAGGTGATACTGATTCACGTCCAGTACAAGTACAAGTTCCATGTATGGAAATGTATGGTGAATCGTGTCCAATCCTACAAGAGGTACGTGGTTGGTTTAAAGATCCAAGTCTAGAAGATATGGGTCGTAAGTATTGGAAGAAACGTTCTTATATCTTCCAAGGCTTTGTTGTAGATGATCCATTAAAAGAAGATGCGCAGCCAGAGAATCCAATTCGTCGATTTATTATTGGTCCGCAAATCTTCCAACTTATCAAAGCAGCACTTATGGACCCAGATATGGAAGAACTACCAACAGATTATACTGCTGGTGTAGACTTCCGTTTGTCAAAAGGTACAAAAGGTGGTTATGCAGACTACGGCGCAAGTAATTGGGCACGTAGAGAACGTCCACTAAGTGATAGCGAAATGAGTGCTATTAATACAAACGGGTTGTTTAACTTAACTGATTTCCTTCCTAAAAAGCCAGATGAAACTGCACTTAAAGTTCTTACAGAAATGTTTGAAGCAAGTGTAGACGGCGAAGCATATGATCCAGATCGTTGGAGTAATTATTTCCGTCCAGCGGGTATGGCAGCACGTACTGGTGATCCAGTAGCAGCACCAGCACCAACACCTGCTCCACAACCAGCAGCACCAGTACAAGAGACTGTAACTGACACTGGTTGGCAAGATCCAGCACCAGCAGCAACACCAGAGCCAGCATCTGCTCCAGAAGCAGAGCCAGCAGGTGACGCAGGTGGCGCACAAGATATTCTTGCAATGATCAGAGCACGTCAAAATCAATAATAAGAAAGGGCTTCGGCCCTTTCCTTTGCTTTTTAGAATAGGAGATATGTATGGCTACTAAAGCATTCGATCCTTCAAAGTTTCGAAACTCATTAACAAAATCTATTAAAGGTATGAGTGCAGGCTTTAATGATCCACAAGATTGGATCAGTACAGGCAACTATGCACTTAACTATTTACTCAGCGGTGATTTCCGCAAAGGTATTCCACTAGGCAAAGTAAGCGTGTTTGCAGGCGAATCAGGTGCAGGCAAGTCTTACATTGTGTCTGGTAATATTGTAAAGTCAGCACAAGAACAAGGTATTTTTGTTGTACTAATTGACAGTGAAAATGCACTAGATCAAACATGGCTAGAAGCATTAGGCGTTGACTGTGATGACAGTAAACTACTAAAACTTAATATGGCAATGATTGATGACGTTGCTAAAACTATTTCAACATTTATGGATGACTACAAATCAATGAACGAAGAAGATCGTCCTAAAGTATTGTTTGTAGTTGATAGTTTAGGCATGCTTATGTCACCAACTGAAGTTAATCAATTTGAAGCAGGTGATATGAAAGGTGATATGGGTCGTAAGGCTAAAGCACTGAAAGCATTGGTTACTAACTGTGTGAATATGTTTGGTTCATATAACGTAGGCATGTGTGTCACTAACCACACATACGCAAGCCAAGATATGTTTGATCCAGATGATAAGATCTCAGGTGGTAGTGGTTTTGTATATGCTAGTTCTATGGTTGTAGCAATGAAAAAACTAAAACTAAAAGAGGATGCAGATGGTAACAAAACTTCACAAGTACACGGTATTCGTGCAGCGTGTAAAGTTATGAAAACACGTTACGCTAAACCGTTTGAAGCAGTACAAGTGAAAATTCCATACGAAACAGGTATGGATCCATATTCAGGTATGTTTGATTTGCTAGAAGCAAAAGGCTTACTTGAAAAACAAGGTAATCGCTACAAGTATATTAATAGTAACGGCGAAGAAACATTAGAATATCGTAAGAATTGGACAGGTGAACTACTCGAAATGGTCATGACCGATTTACCAGCAAAAGAAGAACAATTGGTAAATATCGCTAACGCAGACGAAGAAGCTGTGATTGATCATAACGAGGAGTTAGCTGCCAATGAATGATGAACAAATTGCCGATGTTTGGAATGTCTTTAAAAATTATCTTGATAAAAAACACATAGAAACAGCAGCAGAGCGGTTTGTTGATCTGCTTGCTGACTATGGCATCGACGATATTACTTTTAAAGAACTGTTAGGTACAGATAAAGACTTAGACAACGCAATACAATATTATCTAGAAGACGATGACGAAATTGATTATGACGACGAATGGGATGAATAATGGGATGGTACAGTAAAGTATCACGTGACATATCGCAAATACCAGCAGCGATACAGTATTTTGAAACTGAGTTAGTACAAGCAAAATCTGAATGCAAACTACACGGCAATGTAGAAAAAGCTGCATCGCAAATGCCAGGTATTGTTGAACATCGTTTTAATCAGCTTCAAGAAATCGAAGCTATACTTGAATATTTAAATATCGAGCTACGTAGATTACGTAGCTCATTTTTTCGTAAGTATCTTGAAAATTATCAACGTGCATTAAGCAGTAGAGATGTAGAAAAATATGTTGACGGTGAAGCCGATGTAGTTGATTACGAAAAGATCATAAATGAATTTGCATTGATGCGTAACAAATGGCTAGGCGTACTTAAAGGACTTGATCAAAAACAATGGCAAATTACTAATGTTGTAAAATTAAGAGTTGCAGGTATGGAGGATGCAACATTATGATAGAATTAACCGAACAACGAGGAAAATATGTATGGCCAATTACAGATACTCGTTGTTACAAATATATGATGACTCATTACGATTTACCTGAAAAAATATGTAAATTTGTAAAAGACAAAAAAGTTTGTATTCAAGCAGGCGGAAATATGGGTGTGTATACAAAAATGTATGCAGCTAAATTCCAACATGTTTATACTTTTGAACCAGAACCTTTAAACTTTTTTTGTTTAAATCAAAATGTTACAGAAACAAATGTCTACAAATATCAAAGTTGCATAGGAAAAGAACGTAAACTTGTTAACTTAAAAATTAAAGAAGCTAATCGTGGAAAAAATCATGTTAACAAAACTGGACATATTCCTACTTTACAAATTGACGATTTAGGTTTAGATGTATGTAGTTTGATACATTTAGATATAGAAGGGTTTGAATTGTTTGCACTACAGGGTGCTTTGCAAACAATTAGAAAATGTAAACCTGTTATAGTTGTTGAATATTTTGAACAAAATGCAGCAAGATATGATTGGACATTAGAACAACTTGAATCTTTTCTGAAGCAACATGGATATAAATTAAAGCATAACATAGAAGAAGAAAGAATATATACTGTAGAATGAAAAAAAGCAGTAGAATAAAAGCACACATAATTAGATTAGAAAACAATGATCATAGTCGTAACATGGCCTATGAATGTAAAATTGCAGCTGAAAAACACGGAATAGAAGCTCATTACTTCAAGGCAGTTGATGGCAAAAATGCAGAGCAGGAATACTTGCGTTCCGGAATACCTAAACCTCCGAAGGCTTTAAAAAAAGGCAGAGCAGGTGTGTTAGGTTGTTTTTTTAGTCATTATTATCTTTGGGATAAATGTGCTAAATTAAATCAACCAATAATTATACTTGAACACGATGGTTATTTTATACGTCCTTTACCTGATGATATATTAAATCAATTTGACGATGTGTTAAAATTAGATAGGTTTGATCCTTACAGTAAAGAATACAACGAAACTGTAAATGGTTCTTTAGACAGAAAATTGCGTGTAATGGATTATAAAAATCCTGCACCAAAAAATGTTTTAAAAATTGGCACAGGTGATCAATATTTTAAAGGTGCATACAGTTATATAATCAAACCACATGCTGCAAAAAGGTTAATACACTGGATTAAAATGAACAGACATGGTAAAGGACATAGACCAGCAGATCAGCAAATAGGCAGTGGTATTAACCGTTTACAGACAACAGAATGCACTGTTGCGAGATTACATCCATTTTATTCATTAGGTGATAATATCAAAACAGAAAGTTTGACAAGAAACTACCATTGATATTTAAAAGTTTCAAAATCTCTTTCAAACATATGATTGATACGTTTTCTTAATTTACTCGATATTACATCTTTATAATTTTTAATTTTATGATTATCTGATTTGTTATATTTTGTCTTAGGCATAGTAACACCACTGAACAAAGGCATAGTATCAATATTTTTAATGTTTTCAAATTTTATTATTTGTACACTATCGTCTATCCATTCAACTTGATTGTTGTAACAACCAAACCATGTTCCTTCCCAGTTATTAGATGCATATCCGTCAAACCAATATTCTATTCCTCGTTGACTAGCAGCAATTTCTTCTTCACTGCCTATTTTTCCGGTTTCAATTTTTCTTTTTCTAAAATTATAATAGCTACAAACTCTATCATATGGATTACGCACTATTGTAAAAACATTATAGTCACTTGTATCTACTAATTGTTTTGCATGATTAATTGTGCTATGATAATTGTCTGTGGTTGTATCATTATTAACAATTTGTTCTGTTTTATATTTTGTTGATAGTGCTGTAATAATACTTCTGCCTGCTGTTTTAGGAATATGTATAAAAATGTAAGGTTTAGGATCTTTGTAAACAAAATAACTCATGAAAGTATTTATTAATTAAACACGTATATAAATATCAGTATGAAAACTGTTTTAGTTACCGGCGGATTTGATCCATTACATTCAGGGCACATAGAGTACTTTAAGGCTGCAAAACAATTAGGTAATAAACTAGTTGTTGGAGTAAACAGCGATGAATGGCTAACTCGTAAAAAAGGCAGGCCATTTATGCCCTTTGAAGAACGTGCTGCAATTATAAAAGAAATAAGTTGTGTAGATAAAGTTATTGCATTTAATGACAGTAATGATAGTGCAGATCTCGCAATAGGTTATCTTTTACAAACTACAAGCGGAAAAATTGTTGTAGCTAATGGTGGAGATAGGATAGATGGAAATGTTAAAGAACAATTGACATACGGAGATCATCCAGATGTAGAATTTGTATTTGGTGTAGGTGGCGAAGACAAGAAAAACTCAAGTAGTTGGATATTAAAAAACTGGGACAAACCGGTAACTAAACGTGCTTGGGGAGAATATAAAATATTAGATCGCAACGGCGAATGGCAAGTAAAAGAACTAACATTTTATGAAGGTAAATCACTTAGCGATCAAAGACACTTTAAACGTAGCGAACATTGGCATGTTGTTGATGGTGTAATAAATATGTTCCTTGAAGATAAACAGGGTAGAAAATCTAGTACTTTATTAGTACCAGGAGATAGTATTGATATACCAATCGGCTGGTGGCACAAAGCAGTCAACTTAGATAACAAAGCAGCCAAAGTAATTGAAGTTTGGATGGGTAAAGAACTTACTGAAGAAGATATAGAGAGAAGAGATTAATGGAACCATTAAAGATATTTGTAGGCTGGGATAGTAGAGAAGATATTGCTTTCCAAGTATGTAAAGAAAGTATAGAACATCATGCAAGTGTTCCTGTTGAAATTATTCCGTTGAAACAAAAACTTTTAAGAAGAGACGGATATTATACCAGGCCGGTTGATAAATTAGCTAGTACAGAATTTACATTTACAAGATTTTTAATTCCTGAACTTGCAGAGTTTAAAGGATGGGCTTTGTTTATTGATTGTGATTTTGTTTTCTTAGATGATGTTAAAAAAATATTCGATCAAGCAGCACCTAAATATGCAGTTATGTGTGCGCAGCACGAATACAATCCAAAAGAAACTACAAAAATGGATGGAAAAATACAGCATATTTACCCAAGAAAAAATTGGAGTAGTATGATGTTATTTAATTGTGAACATCCTGCTAATCAAAAATTAACCAAACACGTTGTAAATAATGCAAACAATGATGGAGCATATTTCCATAGGTTAACTTGGATACCTGATAAATGGGTAGGAGAAATAAGCCATGAATGGAATTGGCTTGTTGGTTGGTATAAAGAACCAGAAGATGGTAAACCTAAAGCACTGCATTACACAGAAGGCGGTCCATGGTTTCCCGAATATGAAGATTGCGAATATGCAAACGAATATTATAAAATGGAAAGACAATATTATAAAAAGCAAATTTCCCACATGCACAATAAAATGGATTCGTGGAGAAATCGAGATGTAAATATAGATGATGTTGCCTTACCAGATCAAAAAAAAAATTTAATTAAACATTTTTTAAAAACTAGTGTAGATCCTCAAGGTATAATATACGGTTCAAAAGAAGATTTTTTAAAAATTTGGGAGCAGTCGGACAAAACAATGGGAAATAAAGTTGCAACAATAGAAAGCGATGGAGGTATAAATTACCGATCAAAAGGCCATCAGTACGATACATATCTTGAAGCATTTGCTACAGGATCTAATGGTTATATTAGCAATTGGGAAAAAGAAGAACAAACCGATACTCCATTAATAATAAGAGGATTAGGTGGCAATAGTAGAAAAGCAATACAACACTGTATCAATAATAATAGACCATTTTATGCAATTGATACCGGATATATACAACCGGTTGGTACTACAAAGAAAATGTATCATAGAGTAACTAGAAATAATTTACAAAATCAACAAGCATTGATCGAACGTCCTAAAGATAGACTTTCAAGGTTAGGTTATAGTTATAGAAAGTTTACTCCTGGTAGTAAGATATTAATTTGTCCTCCTAGTGAAAAGGTTATGAGATTATTTGGGCAACCTGATCCAAAAACTTGGACTCAAAATGTTGTTAAAGAACTAAGAGAATATACAGATAGACCTATCGAAATAAGATTGAAACCAGATAGAGCAGACAGAGTAACAATTAATACAATGGAGCAAGCATTAGCTGATGATGTTTATTGTATGGTAACATATAACAGTATTGCAGCAGTAGAAGCAATACTTTATGGCAAACCTGCAATAGCATTAGGACCAAACGCAGCAGCAACTATTTGTAACAGCGAATTATCTGAAATAGAAACATTGACTATTCCTGAAAAAGAATTGGTTATAAAATTTGCTGCTCATCTTAGTTATTGCCAATTTACAGAAGGCGAAATGCGCAGTGGATATGCTTGGAATATAGTTAACGAGAGCGTATGAGAGTAATAAGTTATTTAAATGTTATACCTTCAAAAAACAATAGTCAAGAAAAAGTAGATATTTTACACAACTTTATTAAAGGTGTAAATGCACGTGGCGATCAAGGTATACTACAACCCGACAGTAATTTAGTAGATTGTGATGTTGCAGTGATCCAAGGATGGACACATCACAAAGGAAAAACCGGTGCCCATTTACAACTAAGAGAAAATATCATAAAACATCAAATACAAAGTGGAAAATTTGTATGCACTGCTGATAGTAATTTGTTTTTGTATGCAAATAAATCCAACAAGCCTCATCATTATTTACGTTATAGTTTTAATGGTGTATTTCCAAATACAGGAATATACTTTGATGATAAAATTGATCCAAGACGTTGGCAGCAAATTTCTTCTGATTTAAGTATTATGTTAGAACAAAAACCAGCCAAAGGCAAATATATTCTATTGTGTTGTCAGCGTAATGGTGGTTGGAGTATGGACGGTATTGATGTAGTTGATTGGGTGATCCATACAATTAAAAAAATTAGAGAATATAGTGATAGACCTATAATTGTTAGAGGTCATCCTGGAGACAAAAAAGCCGAAACATATCTTTATCATAGGTATAGTAGAATACAACGATTACCAAATGTAAAAGTTAGTCCATTTGGTAAACCATTAGAGGAAGATTTACATAAGTGCTGGGCTGTTGTCAATCACAATAGCAGCAGTATTGTAGGCCCTTTGATAAAAGGATATCCTGCATTTATAACAGATGCTCACAGAAGTCAGTGTGCAGAAGTTAGTCATGTCGGATTTAAAGATATAGAAAATCCAAAACAATTTGATAGAGAACGTTGGCTACAACGCATCAGTATGTTCCATTGGAATTTTGAAGAATTACAAAATGGCAAAGCATGGGCTCACATGCGTAATTATGTCCAATAAGCTTCTTTACGATTGACTATTAAATCTCTAGGTTTTGTGCTTTTACCTAGTTCTTTTCTATCACCTTTTAAATGATCAAAATACTTGCCTAAATCGCTGTTGATAAATGGATGCCCTTCTCCGTTGACTAATCCTGCACTGATATTGTAAAACTTTTCTCTTGGCCATTTGTTTTGTATTACTTTACGTACTTCTTCAAATACATAACTGTCGTGCCATTCTTCCATTTGAAATATTCCATCGTCTGCATTTTCATACACATATTCAAATTCGTGCAAGAAATTTTTACCTGCTTTGGTTTTTAAATTTATACCATAAAAGCCACACTCGGGCCATTTCTTGCCTCTACCTAGATAACTCATCCATGCGTTATCTGGTGCAAATTTTTCAAATTCTTTATTTGTAATAGGGCTATGAACATATGTGTCTGCATCTAACCAAACAATCCAATCTGTATCGCATCGTTTTGCTGCATCAAATACAGCATATACTTTGTTTGCAAATCTTATAGCATTCCATTTAAAATCTTTATGCCAATCTTTAGGACGTCTCGCTTTTATATGATCTGGAGGAATGCCATTTGCTTTAGGATCATTTTTCCAACGTTCTTTGAATGCAACTAATTTTGGAAGTTCTGCTTTTTGGTCAAGCACAACGATACGTTCATCATTTACTACAGGTGTGCAATCTTCTGCATACAAATACAATTTGATATTTTTATCAACATGCTTACTAAAGCTGTCTACAAAACGTTGTCCGTATAAGTCTAATACAGGTTTATGAAAAGTTGATACTACAGAAATTTTAGTCAAAATATCTTCCTTGTTAAATACGTTATAGGTATTTACACATGAGATTCAGTTTATTTAAACAATATGGTGCAATGAACAGCAAGCCTGTGTTTGAAGCGTTTGAACACAGTTTACGAACAGCAGGACATACTGTAGAAGAAGACAGTATGCACAGTGATGTTGCTGTAATATGGAGTGTGTTGTTTAATGGACGCATGACAGGCAACAAGCCTATATGGGATTATTATACACGTACAGGTAAAAAAGTAATAGTATTAGAAGTTGGTGGCATACAGCGTGGCACAACTTGGAAGGTAGGACTAAATGGTATTAATCGTGACGGTTTCTTTGGTAATGATGGGAATAGCAGTGATCGTGCTATTTCGCTCAAAATAAATTTAAAGCCTTGGCGTAAGGACGGCAAGTACATATTAATATGCGGACAGCATGATAAAAGTTTGCAATGGCGTGATATGCCACGTATGAGCAATTGGTTCTTAAATACATATGACACAATTCGCAAACACACTGATAGACCTATTATATTTAGGCCGCATCCACGTTGTAGATTAGATCAAATCGAACGTGGTTTACGTTATGTAGAAAGACAAGAACCAAGACATATAGAAGGTACCTATGACGATTTTGATATGGCTTTTGACGATATATATTGCACTATTAGTTGGAGTAGCAATCCTGGGATTCATAGTGTCATCAACGGGGTTCCTGCTATTGTTGGTCCTAGTAGTCTTGCTTATGATGTAGCAGGACATGATCTAAACTTGATAGAATATACACAAACACCAGATAGAACACAGTGGCTCAATGATTATGCTTGGACAGAATACACTGTCGAAGAAATAGCCGCAGGCTTGCCATTGAAAAGATTGACACCTAAACTATAAAGTGTTATAGTAAACTATGACTTACATTGAAGAGTATCTAGAACATCTATGTAGTAACTACCTGAGTTCGTTGCAATCTTCTGATGCAATATACTTTAGTATCTACAAGCAAACTGCTAGGGGTATAGGACTTACAGATAGACAATATTCTTTGGTCCTTAAGAAAATAAAAGAATATATGCCTGTAGAAAATTTACCTACACAAATACCATTGCGTGAAATTGATCGTAGTAAATATGTAAGGGTTTGCAAAGACGATGACGAGATTCCATTAAAAGGAATAGACGAAAATAGAAAATGGTTCAAAGTAAGATTTCCGTTTAGTAAAAAAGATATTGTTAAAATTGATAATATAAATCTTAAAATATCATCAAAAAATTATTATCATAAAAAAGGTACGCATGAGCATTATTATAAACTAAATGGTTATAACTTAGATGTTGTATTGACTTATTTTTCTCACTTTGATTTGTGCGATAATGTAAAAGAATACAAAAAGATTATAGATAATATAAAGCAACAAGAAAAAGAAATTATTAGTAGTTTACCTATTCCAAAAAATGATTATCTTACTGATGTTCAACAGTATGATAGGCAACGTAGACTTGGAATAGTAGATATTACCAAACCATTTACTAATAACAGTTTATTAGATAGTATTATAGATAGAAATGATTCTTATTATAATGTATCGCCGTCTAAATACAATTTAAATAACATTATAGAAGTAATACAAGAATTAGATAGATTTCCATTGCTTGTTTTAATAGAAGAATCTAATGCCTATGAAGAACTAACTAATTTTTACAATAGTGTCAAATACATTGTACCAGATGAAAAACAAAGTGTTTTGTTTAGATTGTCAAACAATGGCGAAGAACGTCAATTTAATAATTTCATTAAAAATAACCAACTTAACAATTGGGTTGACAATAACACAAAAGTAGTGTATATTAATAAGACAAAATTACCTAAGATATTGTTAAACAGCAGTTTTAGACCTATAACATGTTATAGTAAAAATAATTCTAAAAATCAACAGTTTGTTGACATCTATATAAATCATTATTGCGATTTAATTTTATCATTAGATGATATGAATTGGGCAAGTAGTTATCATAGGTATTATGTAAAAGGATTTTAATATAGTATGGCATCATGCAAACTTATTATTGAAGATGAAGTAAACATCAAACTAGAAGGACTGGATGTAGATGTACGGCGAAAGCTATCGAATGCTCTCAAGTTCGATGTGCCATATGCACGATATATGCCGCAGTATAAACTTGGCAGGTGGGACGGCAAAGTTGCTTTTTTTGGTATTGGCGGCACTGGCTATGTTAATCATTTGGATGTGGTTACTGAAGTACTACAAAAAAACAATGTTCAAATAGTTGACATTGAAGATAGACGTCATCCTATTGATTTAAGTTTTGATCAAGTAACTGAACGTTACTGGGCCGATCAAGGTGTATGCTGGCCAGAAGGACATCCTGCTGAAGGTGAAGAAATTATTCTGCGTGACTATCAAGTTGAAGCAATCAATAACTTTGCAAATAATCCGCAAAGCCTACAGCAGATTGCTACAGGTGCCGGTAAAACTATTACAACAGCGACACTATCACACATGAGTGAAAAATATGGACGCAGTTTAGTTATTGTTCCTAACAAAAGTCTAGTTGAACAAACTGAAGAAGATTATATAAACTGCGGACTAGATGTAGGTGTATATTTTGGCGATAGAAAGATGCTAAACAAAACACATACTATTTGTACTTGGCAAAGTTTGAATATCTTAGATAAACGTCACAAAGACGGTGAAGCAGTATTATCTCTTGCAGAGTTCTTGGAAGGTGTAAGTACTGTTATTGTCGATGAGGTACACCAAGCAAAAGCAGAAGTACTAAAGAACTTGCTTACACGCAACTTGCGCAATGCTCCTATTCGTTGGGGACTTACAGGCACAGTACCAAAAGAAAAGTTTGAGTTTGAAAGTATACACGCAAGTTTAGGTCCAGTGATTGGCGAGATTACAGCAAAAGAATTACAAGACAAAGGTGTGCTATCACAGTGTCACGTAAACATTGTACAACTAATTGATACAGTAGCACATACAAATTATCAAGAAGAATTAAAATACTTAACAACAAATACAAAAAGAATTGAATATATAGGCAAATTATTAAACAGTGTAAAAGAATCAGGCAACACTCTAATACTTGTAGATAGGATTAGTGCAGGCGAAATGCTACAAGAACTTATTCCAGGATCGACCTTTGTTAAAGGTGATGTTAAACTAAAGGATAGAAAAGATGCGTATGACGAAATCAACACGGCAGATAATCAAGTGGTTATTGCCACTTATGGTGTCGCTGCCGTTGGTATTAATATTCCTCGTATTTTTAACCTTGTTCTTATTGAACCAGGAAAAAGTTTTGTTAGAGTTATTCAATCTATAGGTAGAGGCGTAAGAAAGGCAAAGGACAAAGACTTCGTGCAAATATGGGATCTTACAAGCACTTGTAAGTTTGCGAAGCGGCACCTTACTCAACGTAAAAAGTTTTACAAAGAGGCGCAGTAC
>Ga0255782_10000802_pt1 | contig 28256 bp, 18 predicted proteins | sample 101ome_26_FD_179980 | JGI IMG/M metagenome (GOLD analysis project Ga0255782, IMG submission 179980) | Coastal salt marsh microbial communities from the Groves Creek Marsh, Skidaway Island, Georgia - 101408AT metaG (version 2) | ecosystem: Environmental > Aquatic > Marine > Intertidal zone >...
GCGCCGATGGACGCCGCGGTGGAGACGGTGGAGGAGACGCGGGTGGCGCCGACTGTGGTGGAGTCGGTGCGAGAGGAGGCGGTGGTGCGCGAGGCGCCGAAACCCGCGCCGCCGCCGCCGCCGCCGCCGCCGCCGGCGAGGGTGACGGAGAGCTCGACCAAGGTGGATACGAAACAATTACTGAATAACCAACGCATCAAGACGTACAACAACGCGCCGGCGGATTTCCCGGCGTTTATTCGAGAGGGTTACGACGTGCGCGTGGTGCACGGGAACGATTACATCGTTCGCGAGGATGGACTCATAGTCAAGGATTACAAAGTCGGCGAGGGCGAGTCGCCGAAGGATGATCAAGAGTGTACGTTCGAGTACGTCGCATACAACGAAAACGGTGGCACGATCGATAGTACATATCGTCGAGGCGCGCCGGCGTCGACGAGGTTGGGAATCAACGGCATGATTCCGGGTTTCGAGCTCGGTTTGAAGGATATGAAACCTGGAGGACGTCGCCGAATCATCGTCCCGCCGGAACTCGGTCCGCCGACCGGACCGGCCACCTTCTTCAGCGCCAAGCAGTGGGAGGTGTTCGACATTGAATTATTAGGCGTCAAGTCGTGCTCGCGATCGTCATTCGGCATGGTCTCCAACGTCGTGTGCGATTAAGAGAAACGGAGACGGAAGACTCTCCGACGAGCTCGCGCCGTCGTCGCCACACGCGATGTCATTCGACGTAGCTCTGCTGTAACTAGATCAAGACCGCGATGATTCATTCCTCCGTTCATTCATTTTTACGTTCGCTAAATCGCTCGGTCGAGCGTGTTCGAGCGCGCGCCCGCGTGCCCGCCCGGCTGTCGCGTCGAAGGCGCTGAAAGCGCACAGCCCCGCAGACCGAGTCGCGCGCGCGCCATGCTCGGACTCGACGCGTACGGATCGTCCAGCGAGGAGGACGAACCGACGAAGGACGACGCGCCCGCGCCCGCGCCCGCGCCCGCGCCCGAGAGACCGGCGCCCGCGCGGCGTCCGGCGAGCGCCGGGCTCAACTTTAGCAATCTTCCCAAGCCCGGCGGCTCGCGACGCGTGGTGACGATTCCCGCGCCCGCGCTCGCACGTGCGGTGGAGGCCGATGAGAGCGATAGTGATAGCGACGGGTACCGGGCGAAGCGCGCACGCGGTGGCGAGGACGGTGGCGTGAGCGGTGCGGGACGAGTGAGCCTGGCGTCGGCGCTTCCCAAGCCGAAACGCGCCGCCTTGGGTGGAAGTGGCGGCGTCTTGGGCGGCGGTGGCGGCGGCGGCGCGATGTTAGACGTCGGTGGTGGGTTTGATGCGCTCGACCGCGGCGCGGTGGACGAAGAGGTGGAGGAAGAAGAGGAGGCGGGACCGAGCGTGCACGCGTCGTCGCTATACGCCGTGGACGACGCCGGCGAATATGTCAATCCGGAGACTCGCGCCTACGCCGCGAGTGGATACGTCGAGGACGACGGGCGCGAACAGCCAGTGTTTGACTCGAAATCGAGCGATTTCGTCGATCAAGCGCTCGCTGCGGCGGCGAAGATTGAACGCGAGCGTCACGGACGAGAGATAAAGATTCTGACCATCAACGCGGACGACGTGAGAAAAGTACCCACGGGACCGGGCGCGGCGATTATCGCGCCCGAGGGTCAGCTTCAGCACTTACAGACAACCCAGGCGAGCTCGACGGCGAGGTACAAGCACCAACTCACGTCGTTGGTGCACGAGGCCAAGGTGGAGGAGGCGCGCGCCTTGGAGTCGGGCGACAAACTCGCCTCGACGCGCGCGCAGGCGCGTCGCAAGTACGGATGGTGATCGATCACGCGTAGCGCACAACGTGTTAATGATTCAAATTAGAAGTCTTACTAGATTGCGTCGAATCGCGGGGCAAAATTTTCGGAAAATGGGCGCCCTCGTCTCCGTCGCGCCCCTCAGAGCTCGTTTTCGATGACGGAGATGACCGTCTCCGCCGGGAGCATCCCCTCCGTGCGAAGCGCCGGCTTGGACTGATCCGTGGACACGAACACGAGCGTCGGCAAACCTTGAATCTGCAACTGCGTCGCCAGATCCGACTCCTCGTCCGTGTCCACCTTGACGCACTGCACCTTGTCCCCGAGTTGCTCTTGCACCTTCTCCAACTCGCTCGACATCAACACGCACGGCCCGCACCACGTGGCGTAAAAGTCGATCACCATGGGCTTGTCTCGATTCGCCATCGCGATCTCCAACTCCTCCGCGTTCATCTTTTGCACGCCCCCGGCGCGCGTAATCGTCGACGTCCCTCGACCCCGGGACGCGGTCGCGCGTCGCGCCGACCGCGTCGCGCGCGCGGCGCCGCGCGCGTGCGCGCTCGCGCGCATCGTCAGCGATGTCATCGTGTGCGTCGGCATCCTCCGCAGCGTGCGGTCGTGCGCGTGCGGGCGGGCCTGCGTGCGACGCGAGCGTCGCCGAGTCACGACGTCGGCGTCACTTCGGTGCCGCGTCGACACGAGAGAGCGCGCGCGCAGTGCGCGTAGAAGGCGTCGACGCGTCGGTGGGCGCGGATCGAGCCGGCATCACCACAACGTCGCGCGTCGGCGTCGTCGACGCCGCACGTCTCGTTCTCCGCCGCCCGAAGGGAGCGCCCGCGCGCGCTCGATCCGTCGCGCCTCGATGACGTCGACCTTGACGACGCCCGTCGGTGCGCGCATCCGTGGCGCGCGCGCGATGCGATGCACCGCATCGTCACATGCGATGGTCTCCGCGCGTCGCGTCGCGCGCGCGGCGTCCACGAGCGCGCGAGACGCCGTTCGGTTCGACGGCGTCGAGCTCGAGACGGACGCGCGCGGGAACGAACGCGTGCGCCTTCGCGAGGATGGATGGAACACGTGGACGTGGCGAGGACACGCGTGTAACTACATCTCCGCCGGTGAGTCCAACGATGGACCGATCGTGACGCTCGTGCACGGATTCGGGGCGCACAGTTATCACTGGCGGTACACGATTCCCGCGTTGGCGCGCGCGGGCTATCGCGTGTACGCGCTGTGCATGTTGGGATACGGATGGTCTCCGAAGGTTGAGGAGGAGTATTGCATGGAGTTTTGGGGAGAGCAGGTGGTGGATTTCTCTCGAGAGGTGGCGGGGGCGAGCGAGGAGGATAAGACGATCATCGTCGGGAACTCTATCGGCGCGTTGGCGGCGCTGTACGCGGCGAGCACGCGACCGCTCGCGTGTAAGGGGTTGTGTTTGGTGAATAGCGCTGGGAATTTTGAACCGGACGCCGCGCCTGGACCGGAGAAGAAGACGTTGGCGCAGCGCGCGGTGGGCGACGCCAAAGACATCGACGGAAAAACGGCGGAATCCTTCGCGGAGAAGCTTCGCGAGGCGTTTAGTCGAGGCGTCGCCGCCGCCATCTTCTATTCCACCAAGTTTCGCATCAAACAAATCTTAAACCAAGTGTACGAGTACGACGTCGACGACGACTTGGTGCGTTCGATCGATCTCGCCGCGCAAGATCCCGGGGCGATCAAAACCTTTTACCAACTCTCCCTCGCCGGGTCGCGCACCAAGGTCAAGGCGGGCGACCTCTTGCGCGACTACGACGGCGCGTTGATGCTCCTCTGGGGCGAAAAAGACCCATGGATGACCCCGACCAAGGCGTCGCGCATTCGCGAGATCAAGCCCAACGCCGTGTACTCCCCAGTCATCGGCGGCCACTGTCCGCACGACGACTGCCCGCGAGAGAGCAACGCCGCCCTCCTCGCGTGGGCCGACGCTTTGCCGTGACCGTCCACCATCGATCGGGATCGCATCGGATCGATCGATCGATCGATCACCTTTTAGCTTTATTTAACACTCACTACGACACGCCGCGCGCCACACGAGATGTCTGATGTCCCCTCCCCCCCCTACTCATACATGGGTCACGATCGGTAGAACCCCGATGACGAGTCCGCACTCCCCACGCACCCCCCCGTCCTAAGCCCGATCGCACGAATGGATAGCGGGATCGACCGCCGATCGATCGATCGATCGTCCTCGCGCCTTCGCGCGCGCGACCGTCACAACGCGTCGACGTCAGTCGCACGTACACGTTCGAAAACTCCTCTTTCGAACGCACGCGCACGCTCTTCGGGTCACCTCGCGCACGAACACGCACATCAGCATGTCCGCGCACCTCGGATTCGCCCCCGCCACGCGCGCCGCGCCCGTCGTCGCCAAGACGCCGACGAAAGCGCGTCGCGCGACTCGCGCGCGCGTCGTCACGCGCGCCGCGAGAGACGGCCCCGTCGTCATCGGTCTCGCCGCGGATTCCGGATGCGGGAAGTCCACCTTCATGCGTCGCATGACGTCTCTGTTCGGGGGCAAGGCGACGCCCCCCGAGGGCGGGAACCCGGACAGCAACACGCTCATCTCGGACACGACGACGGTGTTGTGCTTGGATGATTACCACTTGAACGATCGTCAAGGGCGTAAGGAATCCGGATTGACGGCGTTGAACCTCAAGGAGCAAAACTTTGGTGCGTGGGCGTCGATCTCGATGACGCGCGAGGGCGGGCGACGACCGGGGGGGAGCGTGGACGTCGTCGACGCGCGACGGACGTTATCCGCGAAGGACGGGACGGGCGGGACGAATGAGTGGTGAATACGGCGAAGACTGACTAGGTTATTATCGTATGCGTATCGCAGATTTGATGTACGAACAAGTCAAGGCGCTCAAGGAGGGTAAGGCTGTCGACAAGCCCATCTACAACCACGTCACCGGTGTCTTCGACCCGGCGGAGAAGATTGAATCCCCGGAGGTGCTCATCCTCGAAGGTCTTCACCCGTTCGCCGACGCGCGCGTCCGCGACATGTTTGATTTCAAGATTTACTTGGACATCTCCGACGAAGTTAAGTTTGCGTGGAAGATTCAACGCGACATGGCTGAGCGTGGTCACTCTCTCGAGTCCATCAAGGCGTCCATCGAGGCGCGCAAGCCGGATTTCGACGCCTTCGTCGACCCGCAAAAGAAGGACGCCGACGTCATCATCCAAGTGCTCCCGACGCAACTCATTCCGGATGACAACGAAGGTAAGATTTTGCGCGTGCGCATGATCATGAAGGAGAACATCGACAACTTTGATGCCCCCTTCTTGTTCGACGAGGGTTCCACCATCTCTTGGATCCCGTGCGGCCGCAAGTTGACGTGCTCCTACCCGGGCATCAAGTTCTTCTACGGCCCGGATACCTTTTACGGCCAAGAGGTCACCGTGCTCGAGATGGACGGTCAATTCGACAAGCTCGAAGAGCTCATCTACGTCGAATCCCACTTGTCCAACACCTCGACCAAGTTCTACGGCGAAATCACCCAACAAATGCTCAAGTACCAAAACGGCCCGGGCTCCAACAACGGCACCGGTTTCTTCCAAACCATCGTCGGTCTCAAGGTGCGCGAAGTGTACGAGCGCATCTCGGAGAAGGAAGTCGTCGCCAAGTAATCTTCTCAGCCGATAGATTCGAACGATTTTAGGAAGCCGACGGGCGCTCGTCGTTCTAGCACGTCGATGCGGGAGGTCGGATGCAATATTAAACGCACACATTGAAGACAACACGCGTCGTTTCCTTCGTCGTCGCACACATTTTATTTATTTCGTCTCTACGCTACGGTACATTCGCGCGCGTCTCTCGCGCGTCTTCTCCACCCCCACTCCAATCCAACGCATCCAAAGTCCTCTCTCGATCGATCCATCGTTCGCACTCACCCCCCGCCGTCGCCGCCCAACAGATGCGACACCCTCGACAAGACGGAATCCTTCTCCGGCGCGTAGGGGTTCTCCTTGTCCGGGATCTCCAACACGCTCGGAATCGCCGCCGTGTGTGCGTTCACCAGGTACCGTATCCTCTCAGCGATCACCTGCGTGATGAGAACGACCGCGATGTCCTCTCTCTGCGTCGTGAACGCTCGAAACGCCTCGGCGATGTCCTGTTCCGTCGTCTTGTCCCCGACGACGAGGTAGTTCGCGCGCTGGCGCTCATCCACGTGTCCGACACCGGCGAGGAGGAACCCGGCGACGGTGTCCTCGTCGCCGATGACGGCGATGAGCGACCCTTCCTCGTGCATGGTGTCGTCTTCTCGTCGGCGTCGGCGTCGGCGCGCCGGGCGCGCGCGAGCGAGACGACGCGCGCGGGACACTGCGGCGGCATTTCGGGACGACCATGGCGTCGCGCGCGGACGCCGGTGCGACCGCGTGCGCGCGAGCGACGACGACGACGCGCGATCGAACCGTCGCGTGCGAGACGTGTGGGGCCGCGCCGAGCAAGTACACGTGTCCCGGATGCGGGACGAAGACGTGTGGATTGGCGTGCGTGAAGAGACACAAATCCGAGCGTGGATGCGACGGGAAACGGTCGCGGACGACGTTCGTGGACGTGCGCGCGTTCACGGACGCGGACATCGTTCGAGATTATCGGTTTTTGGAGGAGGTCGGGGCGGAGGGCGAGCGAGCGAAGCGGTGGAGACCGACGTTCGGGGATGAGGCGGAGGCGGAGGCGAGCGGCGGCGGAGGCGGGCGGGGACGCGGGCGGGGACGCGGGGGACGCGGGGGACGCGCCAACGAGGCGATGCATCGAGAGCGACGGGTGATGGATGCGTTGCGAGCGAAGTGCGCCGAGCGAGGGGTAGCGTTGCGATTCATGGCGAATGGCATGGCGAGACGACGGACGAATACGACGTACCATCATCGAAAACGCGACGTCGTTCGGTGGCGCGTGGAGTGGGCGTTTCACATCGACGGTGAACGCATCGTTCGCATAGACGACGTCGTTGACGAGACAACCGCGCTTCGCGATGTCTACGCCGCGCACGTCAAGGCGATGACATTAGCCGTGGAGAACAAGGCGTCCATGGCGCCGTTTAGACTCTCGACGCTCGACGCCGCCGAAAAAGACAAAGACGAAGACGCCGCCTTTCGCGTTCTCCTCGAAAAATTCGACACTTGCGCCAACGCCAAGCGTTGGTACGCGGTCGATCTCGACCGAGATCTCGCCTCGGCGCTCACCGGGACCACCGTACTCGAATTCCCGACGTTTCACGTCGTTCCTCCGTCGGCGCGCGACGACTACGTCGTCGTCCACCGGCCCGCGCCCGCCGTCACCGCACCACCGCCACCGTCGCGCGACGCGAACCCACACGACACCGACACGTAAACCGATCGAGATTTCACCCAACGATGATGACGACGACGACCCGCGCGCCGCGCGACGCCGTCGCCGACCACCCACCACCCACCACCCATAGTGTAGCCAAAGAAACCACATGTACACACATCTTTACCGATCACCAACCGCCGCCGCCGCCCACGAATGTCACGAAGCACCGCGCGACGCCCTCCGTCCGCGCGACGCACACGCCGACGCGGTCGCCGCGCGACGCGACGCGACGCGCGCCGAGACCACCCATCTCCCTCCCGCGCGCCGAGTTCACCATGGGAAGCAAATCCAAGGAGCGCAAAGAAGAGAAAAAGTCGAAAAAGGACAAGGAGGCGAAAAAGCTCGCGGTGGCGGCGACGACGACGACGAAGCGCAAGGCGACGGATGACGACGCGTCGGCGCGAAAACGCGAGAAGAAACGCGCCAAGGAGTCCACGCCCGATGATGACGATGTCGTCGATGCCGACGGGGAGGAGGAGATCGCGAGACCGGAGACGCCGAATCCCATGGCGTTGGATAATTTCGCGCTGAGCGAACCCGTCAAGGCGACGCTTCGGAAGAAAGGGTACGATACGTTGTTTGCGATTCAAGCGGAGACGCTGTCGATCGCGTTATCTGGGAAAGATGTCGTAGGACGGGCGCGCACGGGGTGTGGGAAGACGTTGGCGTTCGTGTTGCCCATCGTGGAGGAGATGGCGAAAAAGTCGCCGACGCCGGCGAACGGGCGGCGCGTGCAGGGACGCAGGCCGATGTGCGTCGTGTTGGCGCCGACGCGGGAGCTGGCGAAGCAGGTGTATCAAGATTTTGAGTGGATCGGGAACGCGTACGGGTTCAAGTCGTTGTGCGTGTACGGTGGGGCGCCGTATCGCGAACAAGAGATGGGGTTGCGAGGAGGGTGCGACATCGTCATCGGGACGCCGGGGCGGATGAAGGATCACCTCGAGCGCAAGACGTTGATGATGGATAACCTCAAGTTTCGCGTCTTGGACGAGGCGGATGAGATGTTGAACATGGGTTTCGTCGACGACGTCGAGCTGATCCTGAAGAGTTCGGGGGATGTGCAAACGCTCTTGTTTTCGGCGACGTTGCCGCCGTGGGTCAAGGACATCGCCAAGCGGTTTTTGAAGCCGGATTACGCCACAGTGGATTTAGTGGGCGATCAAAAGCAAAAGGCGAGCGGAGCGGTGCAGCACATGTTGTTACCGTGTCAGTGGTCCGATCGCGTCGATCTTGTGTGCGACGTCATTCGTTCCAAGGCGCCGGGAGGCGGACGCGTCATCGTGTTTTGCGACACCAAGCGCGATTGCGGCGAACTCTGCGACAATTTACAAAAAGAGATTCCCAAGGGTGCCAAGGCGCTTCACGGCGACGTGAATCAAAGTCAGCGCGAGGTCGTCTTGGCTGGATTCCGCGATAACAAGTTCCAAGTCTTGGTCGCCACCGACGTCGCGGCCAGAGGTTTGGACATCAACGGCGTCGAGCTCGTCATTCAGTGCGAACCTCCGAAGGACGCCGAGACGTACATTCACCGTTCCGGGCGCACGGGGAGAGCCGGCGCGACCGGTATCAGCGTCACGCTCTGCACGCCGCGATCGGAGTGGGCGGTGCCGAACATCGAGCGCAAGGGTGGATTCAAGTTTATTCGCATCGGACCGCCGCAACCGGCGGAGATGGCCAAGGCTGCCGGAAAAATCGCCGGGGAGCAGATTCGCAAGGTGCACAAGGGCGCCGCGAAGCTCTTCATGGACGTCGCGCGCGATCTACTCGAGGGCGAAGACAGCGATAGCGAGGAAGGTCGCGATCCGGTCGAGGTACTCGCCATGGCCATCGCCAAGCTCGCCGGACACGGTGAGTTGCGTCAACGCTCGCTCTTGACGTCGCACTCGGGACAGACGACGCTCTTGTTCACCGCGGGTGACGTGATGATTCGCACGCCGACGTACGTGTGGAATTTCTTGCGTCAACGCATGGATGAGAACGATCTACAACTTCGTCGTCTGACGCTGAGCGTGGACAACAAGGCAGCCGTGTTTGACGTTCCGTCTGAACTCGCAGATAAATTCGTCGCCCTCTCCGAACCCGCGTCGAGCGGCAAGACGGCCGTCAGCATCACCGCGTGCGAGGAGCTTCCGGAGCTCAGCCAACGCCCGCAGATGGGCGGTGGCGGCGCTGGAGGTGGGCGCGGCGGCGCCGGTGGGCGCTTCGGCGGTCGAGGTGGAAACTACGGCGGCGGCGGTCGTGGATCTCCCGGAGGACGCTTTGGCGGTAGAGGCGGCAACTACGGCGGCGGTCGAGGCGGCGGTCGTTCCTCGGGAGGAAGGTTCGGTGGACGCGGACGCGGACGCGGATGAGATTGTAAATCTTTCGATTTTTAATTGTATTGGAAACAGTCAGCTAACTACTACTTCTTCGGCTTCGAAGAATAGAACTCGTCCAGTTTTGTGTCGTAACTCTCCATGACTAATTCGGAACGAACCTTGCGCGCAGAGTCGGTGGCGACACCGACGAGAATTAAAAGAGAAGTACCCGCAAACCCGCGGAAAGTCTGCAAACCCGTGACTTGCTCGACCGCACCTGGGGTGAGCGCGAGCGCGCCCAAGAAAACGCTGCCCAACACCGAGAGACGTTCCAAGACGCGCGTAATGTAGTCGCGCGTCGCGGCGCCGGGGCGCACGCCCGGAATGGACGCGCCTTGACGCTTCAACTGTTCCGCCACATCCTTCGGTTCGAGCTGCAAGAAGGTGTAGAAATAATTGAAGAAACAAATCATCGCCACGTTTACGGGCACGTAGCCGGCGCCACCGCCCGGGCTGAGGAATCGAGCGACGCCGAGCACGGCGCCGTTATCCGTGAAACGCGTGAGCGTCGCCGGCAAGGCGAGCAAAGAAGAGGCGAAAATAATGGGCATCACTCCGGCGCTGTTCACCTTGAAAGGCAAGTAGGAGGACTTGGCCAATCCACCGGCGTTGAATCTGGTACTGTAGTTCATGGGAATCTTGCGTTCGGCCTCTTGCACGTACACGATGCCGAGAGTGGTGAGCGCAAAGGCGCCGAAAAACACCGGGAGGACGGTGGAGTCACCCTTTTCTTGCGCGAGGCTCACCGTTTGACCGATGGATGAGGGCAGAGCGCTCACAATGTTGGAGAAAATGAGAAGAGACGTCCCGTTACCGAGCTTGATCTCGTTTAAGAGCTCACCGATGTACATGAGAATCATCGCCCCCGCGGTGAGAGCGCAGCTTTGCTCAAACAACCACATCGGGGTGAAATCTTCGACAAAAGGACGAACGTACAAGCACTGACCGACGGCTTGCACGATGGCGAATCCGAGCGCACCGTATCTGCGATGGCGATAAAAAATATGAAACGTATCGATTAGTCTTCATTCGTCTCTCTGGCGCGAGGCGTCCTCGGACGCGCGGCTCGATCCCTCTGTAGCTCAGTTTCCGTTATTCTTTTCAGGCCGTCGACGCGTCGTAACGCGCCGGAGCTCAATCGAACGAGACCTAAAAGGTCACATCACCGCTACCGATAGACTCCACCTCTCTCTCTCTCTCTCTCTCTCAACTTTCGCGCGCGCGTACCTTTGGTATTGTTGAAACTTTCTTCGTCCCGCCTCGCCCTCCTCCTTTTGCAACTTTTTCAACTCTGGGAACACGCTCCCCAACAACTGAAAGATGATGCTCGAGTTGATGTACGGCACGATTCCGAGCGAAAAGATACCAAGCTTAGAGATGCTTCCACCCGTGAGCGTATCGACGTATCCCATCATCCCACCGCTTCCCGCCAACGACTCGGCGAACGCCGTCCTATCGACGCCGCTGATCGGAATGTACGTCCCCACTCTCGACAACACCAACAGCGCGAACACCGTCGCGATCTTCCCCGGAAGCTTCCCCTTGAAGAAATCACCCATCTGCACGTCTCCACCGCCACCGCCTCGACTCGACGACATCGCGCGCGTCGCCTTCGGCCTCGTCGCCGCCTCGAAGACGGCGCCGAAGGTTCCATCCTCCCCGGCCGCGGCGTCGATGATCCCCAACGGATCAAACGTCGGGACATCCTTGGCGTACGCCGAGACGCGAATATCTCGCGCGCGCGCGTCCGACGCCTCGCGTCCGCCCGCGCGCGTCTCGAGACGCGCCGAGACGCGCACCGCGCGCGGCGTCGTCATCATCGTCGTCCTCGTCGCGGGCCCACGCGCGACGTCGCGTCCGCGTCGACGCGCGCGCAGGGTCTCGACGCGCGCGCTCGCGCCCGCGCGTCGCGCCAACGTCGCGTTCGAGCGCATCTTCGGGACCGACGACGGGGGACGTCCTCGCGCTCGACGTCGCGGTGTGACGCGCGAACGTCATCAAAACCTCGCGCGAGTCGAGGCGACGAGGCGACGAGGCGCTCTCAAACCGTCCTTCTTTCTTTCGCGCTCGAATGCGAGCGTGCGTGTTGATACAATGCGATGCTACAAGAAGTGCGACGAACGCGCGCACGCGCGCACGCGTAGAGTCACGCGGGTTCGCGCCGAGCGTCGACGACGACGGTGGATTCCGAGTCGACGACGACGTCGACGGCGGAATCCGCGCGAAGCGATTTGGCGGCGCCCGAGAGGGCGGCGTCGACGGCGCGCGCGCATCCCTTGGCGCCGGTAACGGCGGCGAAAGGGACGCGGCGCACGGCGCGTGAGATGGCGTCGGATGATGACGTTTGGCCGGCGGCGTAGTCGCGAATCGGGTCGATGACGACGGCGGCAGCGGCGCGACGCGCGCCCGAAAACGCCGCGCGGCGGGCGAGCGATAAGCCTTGAAAGATGTCTGTGGGATCGGTGGCGGCGTCGGCGTCGGCGTCGGGGTTTTCCGTCTCGGTCTCGGCGCGTTCGGCGTGTTCGGCGATCATCGCCTCGGCGGCGGCGAGAAGTGCGGCGGATTTGTTGGCGGCGAACGCGCCGAGTTCCACGGAGGAGAGGGACACCTCTCGCACGAAGGCGGCGACGCCGAGCGCGAAGCCGGCGACGCCGCCGCCGCGTCTCTTGTCGCGATGATACTCCAACGGTTTGGACACGACGTCGGCGGCGCGACGACCGATCTCGACGGCTGATTTGATGGGTTTCACGCCCTGGACGAACTTGTGCGCCTGCGTGTGGGTGACGTCGTCGAGCCAGGATTGAAGGACGGATCGCGCGGCGGCGGCGACGCCGAGGACGCCGACGAGTCGAAGCGGTTGAACGTCGAGCGAGACGCCGTCCCACGGAATCAAGTTCAAGGCTTCGATGAGATTTCCTGAGCGTAACGATTCGACGTCCACCTGACGTCCGCAGTAATCCAAACGCAACGACGTTCGCCCGATTTCAATCTTTTGGAAATACGTCGCGTCGGCGCTCGGCGGCGGCGCGCACGCCGGCGACGACGCGTCGCTCGCAAACACGTCCGTGATGAGCTTCAACACGCGCTGGTCGAGCTTGACGTGCAAAGGAACCATCGACGCTCGCACCGTGTACTCCAACTCCTCTGGGACGTTCGGGTCCGGTCGAACCGCAGCGACGTCGAGCGCGCACGCGTCCGTCTCCTCGCCGGCGCCGGCTGCGCGTTTCGCCACGTTGGGCCACGTCGCGCCGGGCGTCGTGTCCACGCACGACACCTCGCGCACGGACACCGCGAGACAATGTGCCACTTCAGACGATTCCGTCGGAAACGTGTCCACGCGCACGGCGTTGGTTCGAAACGACAGCGAAACGCCCGCGGAGGATCCTGAGGGATCGCGCGCCACCGAGTCGGCGTGTCGAGGAACGCCGGCGGGCGTCTCGCTCCAATACGATCCCGGAAGGAATGAAATCTCGACCGCGTCGGTGTTGACGTGAATCGTGCTTCGAGGCACGACGGCGTCGGCGGGTAACGGCAGGTATCGTCGCCGCGCGGTCGAGCGTCGCGCGGCGACGGGCGGCGGCGGCGGCAATTCGATGAAATCGGCGGCGAATCGACGTCGAGGCATCATCGACGCGTCGAGACCGCGCACGCGCGCGCGCGCCGAGCGTCGCCGACGCGCCGACGTGACGCTTCCCGACGCGAACATCGGTGCGCGTGTCGCACCGCGTCTCGCGCGTCGCGTGTCTCGATAAAAAAAGTTTTCGATGACGTTTGGACCGCCACCGCGTTCGCGCAGCGGCGTCGATCTTCGCCGTTCGCCGCGCACGTTCCGCTCGCCTCGAACGGGCTTCGGGAAGAGCTCGTGATCGCGCGTCGCGTCTTCGATCACGCTCCGCGTGACGTTCGAGCCGTAACTCGCGCGCGAGACGTCTCTCGGTTTCTTCACGGGACTCACGAAGACGTATTCGTTTTCGTCGTTTTCGCCGTCATCCGAGACGAACGCGTCGATATCCGTCGCCGAAAGGCGTCGCAGGGCGCGCAGGGTGTCGACGTGGAGCGATACCGCGCACGTATCCGCGCACACGGTCGCGATGGCGGTCCGCGCGCGCGACGCCATCGTGTGGAGAGACACCGCCTCGGCGCGAAACGCCGGCGCGAAACGCGCCGTGCGCAAACTCTCACGCGCAAACGGAAACGCCCGAAGACGACACAGTCCTCCGACGTCGTCGACGTCCGGCGGCGCGACGAAACCTACGATGTCGCCGCAGTGTATCTCCACACCGCGGTCGGTGGAGAGGTCTCGCGCGTCGTCATCGACGTCGTCGGACGCGCGCGCGTCCGCGGACGAGATGCGCAAAAAATCGGCGCTCAGTACGCCGAATGACGCGTTCGATTTGTACACGAGCGCCGCGTCGACGACGCGCACCGTGACGGCGACGCCACCGCCGTCGTCATCGCCGCCCCCGTGTCCGTCCCCATCGTCCGGAACGGAGAGAAACGTATTCAGCCGGCGAACGAGCGGTTCGCACTCCGTCGCCGAAACCGCGGCGCCGACTACGCGCGCGTCGGCTCTCGAGCGTTCGCCCGCCGCGCGCGCGAACGCTAGCGTCGACGCATCCCTCCCATCGACGCCGCGCACGGACGCAACGTCGACGCCGTCGACGCACACGCGGGCGTCCTCGAACCGCATCCACACGAAATCTGAACCTAAATCACCCGCGACGTTTGTCGCCGCGAACGCCGACACGCGTTCAATTCCGAGCGTCACCCTCGACGTCTGCTTCTCCTCCTCCTCGCGCGTCGATCTAGTCAACTCAACGTCGACGCGATCGACGTCGAGCGCGATGACGAGAGGATTCAACACCGAATCCGGCGTCACCGCTCGAAGCGCGAGGGGATGGCTTTCGGGAAGTTCGTACGCCGACGCCGCGACGTCGCCGACGGCGTCCACCGCATCCGCGTTCACGACAACCGCGACGCTCGGTGCGGACGCTTTCACGTACACGTTCGCGTCGTTCGCGAGTCTCTCGCGAAGACTCGACGTCACCGCCTCGATCTCGGCGACGCACGCGTTCGGGAGCGACCCGTCGAGTGGGCGTCCGGCGTCCTCTAAAAAAAACGCCTCGGCGTCGACGCCGCCGTCCGCGCGCGCGCGCTCGACGCCGTCAACGGCGACGACGAGTCCATCGACGCGCACGGCGACGCGATCATCTCGACTCATCGCTTCGCCTCCCCGCGCGCGAAGTTGGACGGTGTGCGTCTCGTCGTACCCGTACGTACACGTCGCGTCGTCGAAGGCGACCGTCGCGCGTTCGTCGACGACGACGCGCGCATTCGTAATCGTTGCCCGCGTCACGGATTCGTCGAATGGGACGTCCACCGTGACTTTCGGACACCGAACGACGCACACGAAACCACCACGCGGCGTCTCGACGTCGTCGTCCAACGCCGTCGAGAAATCCATCGATCGCCCCAATTCGCGAATCGCCTCGTCGGCGTCGAAGAATTCCTCGGCGTCTTCGTACGCGCTCTCCTCCATGGACTCCGTCGCCTCCTCGTACACGCTCGACGCGAGGTCTGACGATAACAATACGTCGCGTATGAACGATCGTCTCGGCTGCGTCGCGGTCGCGGTCTTGACTCTCGATTCTCTCGCCGAATCGCCTCGCCGCCGTTCCATAAATTCCGCGAGCGTCGTCGTCGTCGCCATCGACGCCGACGCGACGACTTCGTCCAACGCGACGTCGACGCGAGTGAAATCGCTCGACACCTCCATCGCTCCGCGCACGTCTCCGACGATGACCTCGGACGTCGAACACCCGACACCGGTCGAAATCTTACGCGCGCTCAATCCCTCGAACGTCGCCCCTTTGCCGTGCGTGTACTCGAAGGACGCGGCGCGCAATAAAAATTTCCCGGCGCCCGACGCGTCTTGCACCACCACCGTCACCTCTCTCGCGCGACCTCGAAGGCCTCTCGCGAGCGCGCTCAACACGCGTCTCATTATCATCGACGACCGCTCATCTCCCGACTCATCATCTCCCTCTCCCTCTTCCTCTTCCTCTTCCGACGCGCGAGGCGTCTCCCCGACGTCGACGCGCCGCCGAACGACGAGCGCGACGTCCTCCAACTCCAACGAACACGAATCCCTCCCGATCGCTTCCCACGGAATCCGTCCCGTGATTTTCCCACACCGCGCCGAGACCAACGTCACCCCTGCCCTGGCCAGCGTCTCCCCCGCGTACGCCGACACCGCCTCGGCGTCGAGCTCGACGTCGTCCAACGCGACGGCGCCGTCGGACGCGCGCGCGTCGAATCTTCGCACGCTCCCGTCTCCATCACCCGCGCGCGTCACCAATCGTCCGAGCGAACGCTCGAGAAAGTACGCGCACACGCGTCGCATCGTCTCGTCGTCCTCGTCGTCCTCGTCGTCGTCGTCGTCGTCGGTGTGACTCTTTTCAAATCAAATCTCAAACGATCGATCGTTTCGTCGCGCGCGTCGACGAGTGCGTCCCGACCCACCGCGCGAATCGACGCGACGCGAACCGATGCGTTCGACGCGACGCGACGCGACGCGAGGCGTCGGCGTCGGCGTGTGTCGTCCGAGGACGAACGAAGGGGCCGTTACGACAGACACACGACGAAACGACCGAGGTCGGCACTCCGCGCCGACCGACCGACGACCGCGCATGGGCGCGCGCGAGATCTCGCTTCGCGTCGACATGGTGTGCGAGGGATGCGCCGGCGCCGTGAAACGCATCTGCGCGCGCATCGAGGGCGTCGAGAGCGTGCGCGTGGACGTGGATTCGAGATTGGTGGTGATTCGAGGCGATGCATTGGATCCCGATGATGTGTGCGCGCGCGTGGCCAAGTGTGGACGGGAGACGCGCGTGTTGAGCGCGAGCGCGTGAGCGCGACGCGTGTGCGCGTGGGTGTTACAAGTGATTACTTTTTGCGCACGTCGCGGCCAATCTTGACCGGTTTGGCGAATTTGGAAGCCACCTCGAGCTCGCCGTCCTCGTCGTTCTCGACGTCGCGTCCGTCGCAGACGTAGAGGGCGACGAATGTTCGACCGTATCGACGGTCTCGAACGCGACGGAGTCTCTTGCCGATGCTCGGGAGGATTTCGTGCGCTTGACCTTTGGCGTACTCGACGAGTAAAATCGTCGAATCCTTGACGAGGGCGGATTCGTCGAGTTTTAAGAGGAGTTCTGGGTAAGACACCTTCTCGTACGGGGGGCAGAAGGAGATGAAATCGAAGGCGCCGCCGACGCCGCGGGCGTTTTTGTGGTGTTGGTCCATGAACGCTTGCACGCTGGCGGTGTGCGTCGTCGTCTCCTTGGTGAGACCGAGCGCATTGAGATTCTTCTTCGTCACGTTGTTCACCACCCAAGGATCCATCTCCACGAAGTGCGCCTCGACGACGCCGCGGGACATGGATTCGATGCCGATGGCGCCCGTGCCGCAGAATAAATCCAACCATCGCGAGTTGGGCGGAAACTGCACGTTGCTGCGAGAACCGAGAAAGTTGAGCATCATGTCGAACGTCGCGCCGCGCACCATGGCCATCATCGGACGCGTATCCAGACCACTCGGAGACAACAACCGGCGTCTCGCGTGTTTACCGGCCACGATGGTCATCCGCTTGTGCGTCTTTCTCGCCGCCTCCATCTCTTTTCTCTTGGTGTACGCGGCCACCTCCTTCTTCTCCTCCTCGATGGTGAATAATAAATCTCTCGGCACGCCCATCTCCACCATGCGCTCGATGTCTTCCTCCTTCATGCCTTTATACGTCGCGTCGATCTCACTGCTCTCACCGACGACGCGCTCGTTCTTGGTCTTCGCGTCCTTCTTTTTAGGCGCGCGCGGGTCCTTTCGCGGCGACCTCGACGCCGTGTTCACCGCGTTTGATTTCCCACTCGCTCGATCGTTCTTCGTCGGCACGCGCACGAAATCCATGACGTAACCTCCGTCACCATCGTCGTCGTCGACGTTATACAGATCCTCGTCCACAACGCGCACGTTGGCGCCCTCCGGAATAAAAAACCAGTCGTCGTCCTCGTCCTCGTCATCCTCGTCGTCCCAATCCTCCTCGTCGTCCTCGATCGCGATCGGATCGTCATCCTCCAGATCTTCCTCGTTCCAAAATAATAAATCCTCTTCGGCGTCCGCGGCGCTGTCGTATCCTTTCCCCGCGCGCGCGGAAACGCTGCGTCGCGCGACGAATGTCACGACGACGTCGGGCCGGCGGCGGCGCAGTTCGGGACGTCGTCGCGCCGCCGCGACCGCACGCGAGGTGGAGGGCGCGCTCGAGACGCGCGCGCGCGCGGCGCAGGTGCCACGCATCAGCGACATCGATCGGTCGCGCGCGGTGGGTCGCGCGCGCGTCGTCGTCTGGGGGTGCGTGGGGTGGGGGTGCTTTTTCGGCGTCTTACATCGAGCGGCGGCGCCGCCGGGACGCGAAGGTCAATTGGAGGCGGTCCAGAACGTCTCTTCGTTGTCGTTTCCGTACCCGACGTATCGAGGACGTCTCTTTCCGGCCGGGGTGAAGTGCTTGAAGTAAAACGGAAGGCCGCCGTCGACCTCGACGACGTCTTCAAAGACGTTGGCGAGCGCGCGGAGGGCGTCGACGCGATAGGCGTCGGACGCCTCGGCGGCGTGGAAGACGACGACGGGGGCGGAGATGCCGGCGTATCGCGCGTCTGCTGTGATGGCTGTGATCATGGCGGCGATGTCTGGGGTGTCCACGGCGTCGGAGAGACCGCCGGTGCGCACAGCCGCGGGCATGGAGACGGCGCCCTTGAGCGTCTCGCGATTGAAATCCTTGACGGGACGAATGTCAAACACCGTGGATCCGGCTTCAATCAAGCGCTGCGCCTCGCCGATGTTTTCGATGCGCCACGGGAATGATTCTACAACCTCTTCCTCCTCTTCGATCGTCTCCACGGGCTCGGTGTTGCGAGCGCGTTCTTCCACGGCGGCGAGCATCGTCGATTTGGCTCGTTCGCGCAACTCAACCGCCGCCGCGTCGGGTTCGTAAGGCAACGGTTCTTTCTCTCGCCGCGTCGCCTCCGCCGCGCGAGCGTTCGCAAGCTCTCCGGGCTCTTGCCAGCGCATGTATTCGCGAGCAAGCTGAATGCTGTTGACGTTCTCCTGCTCGCGAACTACGTCGCGCCCGCACGAAACCAGCGCGTCAAACGTCACGCGCACCTCCTCCAATCCAACTCTCTTGCGCTCGTCACCGACGAGCGCTTCCCCTAAGGCATCTAATCCAACGTCTAAAATCAATTCTCTAACCGCGTCGTCGTACACGCGAGCCCTAATAGCACCGAAAAAGTCGAGCGGTTGGTTGGGAAACGTCTCCACCAAGGCGACGCAATCCTCCATCGACAACCCGTCGTCGCTCATCATCGCGTATAATATATCCGCGAGCTCTATCCGCGTCGGTTCCCACATCCAGAGATCCATGCGACCGTCCCGTGTTAACGGCGCGTACAATCTCGAGAAGTCGTTCCCGGTGACGATGATGGGAACGCGCGCGTTCGTCGACTTGAAGTCGCTCCGCCACACCGTCCCTTCGCTCACCTGCGTCGGATTGTCGCAAATGTTCATCAGCGTCCCGTGTGTGATTTGATTATTCACGGTTCCCAAATCATCCTTGAATTTTCCTATCCCGGCGTCGATGTCGTTGATGATCAAACAGCTCAACCGTCCCGTCTCTCGCATGGCGCGCGCCGCGGTCAAGTACCTCCTCCTCAACATCGCGCCTGGCTCACCCGCTGTCGAGTCCTCCAACTCCCCCGCACTCGTCACGATGGGCGTCAGACCCATCTTCTTACACGCCAACTCGACGTTAAACGTCTTCCCGCACCCTTTGTGTCCCCACACGCCCAGTATCAACGCCGGCGCGCACCCGCGCATCGACCCCTTATCCGCCAACACATTCTTCGCCACGTGCGTCGCCACGCGCTCGATGAACCGTCGAGGGACGTGAAACTCGTCCGACACGTTCGAGAAGGATCGAAACGCCGTCTCTCGGTGTTCTCCGGTCGTCACGTCCGCGTCGACGCCGAGCACGTTCCCTTTGAATAACTCTTCCTCGACACCGCTCCTCTGGGAATAGATGAAATCCTGTCCACCGAGCGCGTCTTGTCGTCGCGCGTCCGCCGCGCGCGCGCGAACGATTCGACGACGCGTGTTGTTTTTGACGCTTGCGCGCGATGGCGCCGCGCGAGGCGACGCGCGCGCGCGCATGCGCGGTCGAGACTGACGCCTTCCCGTGGCTTCGCCGTCGAGTGAAAACGAGCCGCGGGCGGGCGCGCGCCGCAGACGCCGACGCTGAGCGGTCGACGCTGCGCGAGTCGAGCGCGGTGGAAGAAAACCCCTCGCGCGAGCTCGCACCATCGATCGCGAGCGCGCGCGAGGGTGCCCGCGCGCGCCGCGGCGACGCGACCTCGACGCTGCCGTTGCGAAAGTCGTTGTCTCGAACGACGCATCGGACGACGCCGCGACGCGTCGATCCGTCGGCGCGACGAGAAAGGGGGCGGATAACACGCGACGAGAGAGATGGAGACGAACGAGCGCGCGGCGAGGCGCGAGCGCGCGGCGCGGGCGGTGCGAGAGGCGGAGTTTTCCAAGGCGAGAAGTGGGAACTTTTTCGAGAGGAATTGGGCGCGCGCAAGACGATGGTGGTACGAGACGAATCAGAACGACGTCTCGCTGTACGTGTTCGCGCCGACGAGCGTGGTGAGGAAAAACGCGCAGCGGTTGGTGGCGTCGGCGTGGTTCGATAGAGTGATCACCTGTTTCATAGTGGCGAATTGTGTGACGCTTGCGTTGTATCGACCGCTCGAGGCGGACGGCGCGTTCAATAAGAGTTTGGACGTCGCGGAGACGGTCTTTACGGTGGTATTTACGCTCGAGTTCTTTGCGAAGATTGTCGCGCATAACTTTGTGTTCGGACCGCACGGATCGACAGTGTACATGCGAAATGGATGGCGCGTGCTGGATTTCGTCGTCGTCGTCGGTGGATGGGTCGCCGTCGGCGCGACTGCCGCGGGTGGATCAGGGGGTGGGGTGACGGCGATTCGCGGTGTACGCGCGCTCAGACCGTTGCGTTCAATCTCGGGATACCCGAAATTGAGAGTGTTCGTCAATACGACCATCGAGTCGATGAGCATGGTGGTGAACGTGCTGTTTTTCCTCCTCGTCCTGCTCATGGTTCTGGGAATATTGGGAGTGCAACGTTACTCTGGTAAACTGTCGCATCGCTGCGCGTACGCCAGTACGTTACAGATGAATTTCGATGAGATCGAATTCCCGTGTTCCGATAAGCGGTTCGGTCGTCAATGCGGTTCATCCCAGGTGTGTATTTCCACATCTCTCGACGGCGTCGACGGTGGGTTTTCAACGTTCAACGACGTCCTAGGAGCTGGTTTCATCATTTACAGGATTTTTACTTTGCGCGGATGGGTGGATTTGATGTATCAAGTCATCGATGGCACGGGAGACAGAGTCATGACGATATTTTACTTTGTATTCTCCGCGGCGATTGGTGCCATCTTCATTTCGTCGTTTATGCTCGCCGCGGTGACGACAAAATATCGTCAGATGGCGATCCTGGAAGAGCAAAAGGCGGGGGATGAAAATGCGAAGGAAGTAGACGCAAAGCCGAGTGTTCAAAAAGTGAAAAGTAAAATAGCCGGTCGATTTAGCTACCAACGCCGGTTCTCTGAGGCGATGGAGAGACCGTTGGAATTTATGAGGATAGAGTTTGTGTACCAAAAATGGTTGCAGAAAGTCGTCAAGCACCGATATTTCGACGCTTGCGTCACACAAGCCATTCTTCTCAACACGGTCATACTTGCGGTGCAATTCCGCGGAATGGGGGACAAACTGGAGACGACGCTCACCAATCTAAATTATGCCTTGCTATCGTTGTTCGTGGTTGAAATGCTTCTCAAAGTCCTCGCTTTCGGTATTTTAGGTTACGTCAACGATCGCTTCAATGTGTTCGATGCAGTTATTGTACTCGCAGGATTGGTAGAGGTTGGTTTCGGCAATAGCAGTCTGGCCGTGGCGCGGGCGTTTCGGCTCTTGCGAGTGTTGCGCGCGACGAGACTCATTACGCGCAACAAAATCATGAGACGATTGGTAGACACAACCACGCAAAGTTTTGGCGCAATATCGAGCTTCTGTTGCGTGCTTATGGTCTTCGTATTCGTCTTTACTATATTAGGAATGCAACTCTTCGGCGGCGCTCCGGAATTTCGCGACGTGCGACCAAACTTTGACTCGTTTGGCTACAGTTTTCTCTCCGTTTTTGAAATTTTAACTGGATCGCACTGGTATAAACTGATGGTGATTGCGATGAGTGGTTCGAAAGGAGGGCCTGCATCGCTGTTCTTCATCGCTTGGTCATTCATAGGTTCACTGGTGTTGCTAAATCTTGTTTCCGGCATGTTGATTGATGCTTTATCTCGCGTGGCGAAAGAAAGGGAACTAGAGCTTGCTCGCATCGCAGAGGCAAAGCTGGAACAAGATCGCCGCCAGCAAGAAGCAAAGCGCGACGCCGATATCAAGAAACTTCTCCTCGCTAAAAATATCGATGATAATACTTCATCCAAACAAGAAGGCGGCGACGAAGACGGCCTCGGAGAAGATTCTAACACCCCGCGAACGATGATGAAGGCAAAAGTCATTCGGCAGCATCCAGATGCGAAACGCATCATGGAGCGAATAAACACGCGTAAGCAGCGTAAATTCCAGAGAGAAGTCGAAGTCATTGCGCGATGGCTCGAAATCATCGGATTTACCGACGAAAACAGTGAGCCTGAAACTGACACTAGCGATGACGACATCAAAGATGTCACCGACGAGCTTGATCAAGAACGCCAGCGAATGTTCGCAGAGTCAGCTAATGACGACGGGACGTCGTCGATACAAATGACAGATACCGTGGTAGAAAGGGTCGGTGCGAAAGTTAATGCCTACATCGCCACCGGGATTCCTGTACCCATGGATGACAGGCAGGTACGTCACGCCTACAAGCGATGGAGAATAGACTCGGCTGCGGAAGGTGATGACAGCGATGAAGACGTGAACATCTTAAACGCGACTCTCCACGAGGACGCCTACGGCAATTCTGCAGTTTCCATGGCGAACAAAATGGAATCACGTAAGAATCTCCAAGAAAACGCGCTCGCCGAACTTCGACGAAATCTTCTCGAGCTCGGCGGCGATGACGTGAAGGAGGCTCGTCAGTGGGCTTCGAGCGCTCCCATCACGAAAGCCGAAAAGAGCGCAGAAGCGCGACTTCATCCGAAAGAGCAAACTGCCATCATCGCTCAGCGTCGTGCTCAAGGTACAGCCACCGGACACCTCGGAAAGTTCAAAGGCGAAGGCATGACTCCGGAAGGTGCAGCGGCGATTGTGGATGCCAATTTGGTCAGCATGAACGTTCGTCAGGCGGCCAAAAACTCGTCAAACAACACCGCCGATCGTTCATCGGAGGCGCATGATGATGGATATGGTGAGCAAGAGAAGGCACAATCCAGTGGACGCCTGGCTTCTTGGCGAAATAAGATACGAGCAGCGCCGGCTGGTACTCGCATATCACAGTCGCTGCAAGCGCTTTACGAGGAACCGAACACCGGGCCGGTCACGGAATCGTTTGCCGGTAACAACTCGCCCGTGGGAGACGTAGGCGACGATGTCGATACTCTGTCAAACTCTCAGTCTGCTCGAAGTCCTCGTAACTCGCGTTCACGTGGTTCGCAGACAACCGGGGACTCTGCGCAGTCATACAATACGCTCATGCCGGTTGTAGAATATACAACCGTGCCATCCATACTGGGCGTGGACTACAGCCTGCCGAGATATCAAGATGATTTGCAAGCGGGAAAATCGAGAAAAGCCATGGGACTACCGGTGAGAGACGTGGTCGTCGACGAGACGCGAGTTGAAAAATCTGCCAAGAAGACGCTGGACGAAGAGGATTGGTTGAGCAACCAAAGCGTGAGTAACGAAGAGATATGCATGAGGTATCCGTCGCTCGGATTCATCAAACCGCGTCTCCCGCTCCGACGATTGCTGTTCATGCTCATGAAGAACAAAACGTTTGAGATGCTCATGCTCTGTCTCATCATACTCTCCTGCATCCAGCTGTCGCTCGACGCACCTACACTGAATCCGAGAAGTGACTTCTCAGCCGTTTTGAAAGCAGCCGACGTTTCATTCACGCTGATATTTTTGTGTGAGGCGATCATCAAGATAATCGCGATGGGATTCGTCATGCATCCGGGTGCTTATCTTCGTTCAACGGCGAACTGTTTCGATTTCTTCATCGTGCTCATCTCTGTGTTCGTGGAAGTTTCGCACACGTCAGAGTTGAAATTCATGCGCAGTTTCAGGTTGTTCCGTGCGCTGAGGCCTCTTCGATTGATTAATCGAGTCAAACGCATGCGGCTTCTCATCGCGACGCTCATCCACGTGTTACCAGAGTTGGGAAGTATGTTCTTACTGGGATTGTTCCAGTTTATGATTTTCGCCATTCTCGGGTCGCAGTTGTTTGGGGGGAGCTTCGATTACTGCAACGACACCGCCGTGCCCGACGTCAAGTCTTGCGTGGGCACGTTCATCGACGCCAAAGGAGCACATTTGACCAGGAAATGGCTACACCCGCCTCTGAATTTCGATAACACCTTGATTTCGCTACTCACTCTGTTTGTCGTCGTCACGCGCGACGGATGGCAGGCAATCATGTTCCAAGGAATGGACGCGAATGGTGTCGATAAACAACCTTCCCTGAACAAAAGTGGCTGGACTGCGATATATTTCGTATGCTTCATTATCATCTTATCTGTCGTCTGGCTCAGCATGATGGTTGCGATCGTTTGCGAGAGCTACAAAAGAGCGCGCGAGTTGAGCTCTTCGACGCGGACGTTGACCAAAGAACAACAAGAGTGGAAAGAGGTGTTCCGAATCAAAGCTCGAAGCTCTGAACTTCGAAACGTGAGCGATGATTACGCCGGCGGCGCGCCGCGATTTTTCATTCGTAAGTCGGCGTTTTCGCTGATGACGCATCGACGATTTGAGAGGTTCATCATTTTTTGCATCATCGCGAACACGATGACCATCGCGACGCAGCATTACGGACAGTCTGAACAGTACGCTGAGATCCAAAGAGGTGCCAATATAGCGTTCTCGTGGATATTTCTGTTTGAGCTCTGCATCAAGCTCGTCGCACTTTTCCCCAAACGATATTTCAAACAGCCGTGGAACGTGTTTGATTTCGTCGTCGTCGTTGCGAGCATTCCCGACCTCGCGGGTGTTGATTTCGTGGGTACCAATGTTCTTCGGGTGTTTCGCCTCGGACGCGTTCTGCGTCTTTTCAAGCAGGCTAGGGGATTACGTGTGATTTTTAACACGTGCCTGCTGTCGTTCGAAAGCGCTTTCCACGTCATTTTCCTGATTTTCATGCTCATGTTTGTTTACGCCGTGTTGGGTATGAACATCTTTGGTGACTACGATACGCACCACGTCGTCGGGCGCGTAGAAAATTTCCGCAACTTTGGAACTTCATTATTGATTTTGCTGCGCGTCTTCACGCGAGACAACTGGAAACGAGTGATGTTCGACACGATGAAATGTGACTACGACGTGGACGACGTCGTCGCAAACTGTCACCGCATCTTGGTGCCTGCGCTGTACTTCACGAGTTTCATCATGATCGGGGTGTATTTGCTCTTAAGTCTCATCATCGCAGCTATCTTAGATACGTTCACACAAAATGCGATCGCGGAGGGATTGTTGTCGACGTCAAACATATTCGTCACGGTTCGTCGCAAGTTGCTATTGGACACGTTTTCTACGAAACTGCAGATGAAGCTGGAGCAGCTCGACATCGCGAGGGGATCGAAGAAAGGTCGGAGGAAAAGATAGACGTAAATGTGACGTGGCTGCAAACTTGTAGATTTGAACACTTGTACGAGTAAATGTAATTACAACTAGTAGATGGTCTTAGTTACAGGTCGAGCGTGCGTTGCGAGCTTTTGAGCGAGCGAATGGTAAATAATAATGACTTCATTTTGTAGGTTTTGTCTCTTGCTCCGAGCTTGGAGCTTCTGTTTTCATTTCCTTCAGTCCGGGCTTCTCAGCTGTAGGCTGAGTCGCGCCCGTGGTAGCACCGAATCCGTGCGGATGCGCGTGCATGGCGCCGTGTAGTTGCTGCATTTGAATGAAATGCGCCGCCATTTGCTGATTGAACATCTGCTGCTGCATCGCTTGGAACATTGCTGGATTGGAATGAAAGTTTTTATTGTGCTCCGAAAATTGAGCCCATGGATTTTGAAACAACGATGAATACTGCACGCCCTGTGAAGAGGGGTGCGATGGCGCGTTGTAAGCCGCCGCCGCCGCCGCCGTCGGATGCAACGGTGTTGGGTGCGTCAACGCATCACTCTTCAGCGCCGCCCGAGAGACTGGAGTTGAAGGCGTTGCGTGAGCTCCAACGTTTGGTACACCCGGAAACGTACTCGAAGAGGAGTTGGGAATACCTCCGTATGGGAAAACGCTCTTGTTCCAAAACTGCATACCCCAGCGAGTAGCGGCAGACATGATGGCTGCCGAAGCCGCCGCGGCCGCGGCTGCCTGTGCCTGCACGTTTTCGTCACCGGTAGGCAAAAACCCCGTATTCATGTATCGAGCCACCGCTGGATCCATACCCCATCCAACAGGCGCAGCCGGTTGCCGGGCGCCTTCGGCGCTCCCTTGATCGTCGGTTGGCGAGTGACCGCGAACAGCCGTGTCGGAACCTGCGTTCGAACCATTCGTGTGCCATCGAGCGGCATCCGCACCCCGCCGACCGTATCCAAAGTTTCCAGGATCACCCTGTTCGGCCTCGGTCGCGCTCCCGTCCGAACTTCCATCCCGCTTGTGCGTAGTGCGCGCCACTTTCGAACTGCGACTGGTGCCCTTGTCCTTCGCGGCAGCTCTCGCACGCTTACCGTCCGCATTCGTCGGTTCACCTTTACCATCACCGGCGTGATTCGCCTCCTGCGCCGCAGCCGCCGCTGCAGCCTCTTTTTCTTTCGTCTTCTTCGTCTTTCTTCGTCCCGAACCGACGCGCACGTTGCGCAACATCCCGCCCTCCGTCCAATACCGGCAGCAATCCTTGCAGTAGAACCTCGGCTGCTTGATGTTATAGTTGTTGTAGTAACAAAACTTGGTCTCATCGCTCTTGCACCTCGGACACGCGACGTGGTAATCCGGTTTCGGGGGTTGCTCTCTCTTCCCCTTGGCTTTATTCGCCTCCGCCTTGACCGTTCCGCCCGCGCTCCCCTTCGACGCCGTCGCGTGCCCTCCATCTCGCGCCGACGCATCCGTGTGCGACTTCACTCGAGCGTGCTCCTCACAGCTCGCGTCCGCGTTCGCGCTCTGTCTCCGCGTCTCCCGCGGCGCGTTCGCGGCCCCCACCTCCCCTTTTCCTCCGACGTTATCCGTCGCCCGTAATTCATCATCCGGAATCGCCGCGAATATCGCATCCTACGCGCGCGCGCGAACGCATCGACGTCGAGTCGCATCGCGCATCGTCAGTCACGTTTTCTTTTCCTCTCCCTCTTCTCGCTCGCGTTCGGCAACCGTACTCGCGCGCGCGCCTCATCCGCCCCTTCACCCATCCTCGCGCGCACGTCGTCGCATCGTCGCGCACCAATCCCGACGCTTGCCCGGTCGCGGTCGCGTTCGATTTCCCACCCTCATCGCCGCCTCCCGCGCGGACGACCGCGACCGTCGTCCCACCGGATTTATGTTTCATCGCGCGCGCGCGTCGCACGGTGTCGCGCCCCCGTCGCGCCCGTCGTCGTCGCGCCCGTCGTCGTCGCGCGCGCGAGATGCCGCGAGACGCGCGTTTAACGGCGACGCGCGGACGAGATCGATCGATCGATCGATCGACCGATCGACCGCCACCGATCGACCGCACACCGATCGATCGACCGCCACCGATCGACCGCACACCGATCGAGAAAACCCACCGATCGACCGCACACCGATCGAGAAAACCCACCGATCGACCGCACACCGATCGAGAAAACCCACCGATCGACCGATCGACCGCCACCGATCGACCGCACACCGATCGATCGACCGCCACCGATCGACCGCACACCGATCGAGAAAACCCACCGATCGACCGCACACCGATCGAGAAAACCCACCGATCGACCGATCGACCGCACACCGATCGATCGATCGACGACCTCGGACCCGACGACTCCCCGGTGGGCACCGCGGCGCCGTTCGTTCGTCCATTCGTGGGTGACGAATCGGCGACTCATCGACCCCCCCCCCTCAACATCGCATTCGATGAGTCACACATCGCGCGACGCACCGGGTGCATCCGATCGCGCATCGGATTCGAATCAAGTCTCGTAGTGTGACCGTGTGCGACGCCGTCTGTTTATGGACGTTCGAGGGTGGTTGATGTATAAAAGAGAGAAAAAGTGCGCGCGGATAAGGTCGGTCGGTCGGTCGCGAGCGTCGGTCGGTCGGTCGGTCGGTCGCGAGCGTCGGTCGGTCGGTCGGTCGGTCGCGAGCGTCGGTCGGTCGGTCGCGAGCGTCGACGAAGATTCGGAGGTTGCGTTCTCCGAGAGGACGGCGGTGGAGGGGACGTCGTGTGCGTGTGCGTAAACTGTGCGTGAACGGTGAAGACGACGAAGTGGT
>Ga0255782_10000814_pt1 | contig 28103 bp, 28 predicted proteins | sample 101ome_26_FD_179980 | JGI IMG/M metagenome (GOLD analysis project Ga0255782, IMG submission 179980) | Coastal salt marsh microbial communities from the Groves Creek Marsh, Skidaway Island, Georgia - 101408AT metaG (version 2) | ecosystem: Environmental > Aquatic > Marine > Intertidal zone >...
CATAGCTATAGCAACAGCTACTCCTGCAATATTACCTAATCCAACCGTTCCTGATACCGCAGTAGCCAGGGCCTGAAAGTGAGATACCTCTCCTTCTTTACCTTCATCTTCTATGGTTCCTTTAACATCTCCATCAACAATATTTACTGCTGCATTTTCAGCCTCGTGATGATCTACTTCATCGTACTTGCCACGAACTGTTTGTATGGCCAATCCCATTTTAGTTATCGATGGAAATTTAAAATAAATTGTAAAAAATGTCGCTCCTCCAATTAAAAGAATTAATACTAATGGTATTTCAACAAATCCAAGATTGACTTTGGTTAAAACCAAACCTTCCCACCATTCAGCAAAAGGCATGAAGGCATCGTTTACACGTTCGTCTAAGCCTTTTTCTTGAGCAAAAATTGCTAAGGGAGCTATTAAACTAATTAAAAAGAGGATTTTACTTTTCATAATTAAATTTTTGTTTGTTTTAAGTCAGTATAATTAATAAAGGCCAATATATAAAAAAAAGACTGATTCGTAAGCGATCAGTCTGTGAAGTTATCAATCGGTATCAACTCTACACTTTTGGCTTAATATTAAACTTCTTATTGAGGCTTTCGATTTGCTCAGCTCGTCCAAGAACAATAATTTTCCCTTTGTATTCTAATTTAAGATCTGCATCTGGATTGATCATATACTCTCCGTTTGGGGTTACATAACCAATTACAGAACAGCCGAACTTTCTTCTTAAATCTAATTCTCTCAAGGTTTTTAAATCGTCTATTGATTCGATATAAGACAAATCCAATTCCTCCAAGTTCATATGCTCTCCTTGAGTTGCTAATTTATCCATAAAAGTGATCAAATCAGGAGTCACTACTAAAGAAGCCATCTGATCTCCACCGATACGACTTGGCATGATTACTTTTGAAGCTCCAGCCAACTCCAATTTTGAACATGTTGCATATTGTTCGGCTCTAGCGATGATAAATAGATCTGGATTCAATTGACGAGCACTGAGTACTAAAAATAAATTGGAGGCATCATCAGGTAATGCAGCTATTAAGTATTTAGCCTTTTTAATTCCTGCTTCCATCAATGTTTTATCATCACCTGCATCCCCTTTAATCACATTCACATCGTGAACATCTAATGAACTGTACTTATCAATCTTTTCTTGATTGTTTTCGATGACCACAAATTCTCTTTTATAAGTAATAAGACGCTCTGCTGCTTGCGATCCATTTCTTCCCAATCCACAAACAATTACATGTCCATTCATCTTTTCAATCTTTTTTTTCATGGCTCTTAATTTTAATGCTTCAATTGAATTTCTACTCAATAAATACTCTACTACAGTTCTAGCGAAAAATGCAATAATTACAATACTAGTAATAATTAAAAAGATTGTAAATATTTTGGTTTGATCATCAAGTGGATTAACTTCTCTAAATCCAACAGTAGATATCGTAATCACAGTCATATAGAGAGAATCCACCCAACTAAAATCTGCGATCAATCGATATCCTATCACTCCTACCAATAAGATAAAAAGGAGTAATACTATTGAAATATTAAATCTAGATTTAAAAAAATTCATTTTTAGAGATCAAAAACGGAAGTTCGTTTGGTGTATAGCAAGTCTTTAATTTTTAATACAAAACCTATAAAAAGGTAAAAAGCAAAACCAAATCCAAGCGTAGCGAAAGACAGGTACACAAATGACAATCTTACAGATCGAGCTCTTATTCCCAAACGATCAGCAATTCTCCTACACACGTGAAAACCGTGTTTTTGGAGAAAGTATATGAATTCGTAAAAATAAGATCTCATTGTAATTGAATTATTTTAATTCTTCTCGATCTCCTTCCCATTCTAGCATTCCTCCAATGAGATTGAACACATTTTCAATCCCTTTTGAATTCATGATAGCACAGGCTTGTCCAGAACGCTGACCCGATCTGCAATAGACGTAGTAATTTTTTGACTTATCTAATTGATCTAGTTTATTAATGAATTCTTGACCTTCGTAAATATCCATATGAATCATACCAGGAATATATCCTGTTTCTTCAAGTTCTGATGCGGTCCTGACATCAATTACAATGGCATTTTTGTCTTGAGCCAATTGTGAAGCCCAAGCCTCTTGAGTTAAATTTGACATAATAATAGTTCTAAAATCTCAAAATTACACTCTTTTTAATTAAGTGAAAAGTAGTTGCTATATAAAATATTATTTATATATTTGTATGTACAAATGTTTTATATACATGAATGTTGAAGAGAAAATTAAATCGACTGTAGATCTAGCTCCTAAACAAAGGACGATCATCCACCTGTCTTTGATCTGTAATTCAATTAACGATCAACTCAACAAAGCATTAAAAGCTTTCGATGTCTCTATCGAGCAATTTAATGTACTCCGTATTTTAAGAGGTCAAAAAGGAGTTGCAATCGCCATGAAAGACATCAACGAACGAATGGTAAGTAAAATGAGTAATACCACTCGCCTTGTCGATAAATTGGTCAACAAGCGTTTTGTGACCAGAAATATCTGTCCAGAAAATCGAAGAAAGATGGAAATACTCATCACAGACCTTGGAGCATCTCAGCTTCAACAAATGGATATGGTAATCGAACAAACACATTCTAAAATACTCGAAGAACTATCGGATGTTGACATCCAAACACTTAATACACTTTTAAATAAATTTAATTAGACATGAAAAAAACAATTTTATCTATTGCTTTAACTGCATTATTTACTTTCGGAGCATTGGCCCAAGAATCAAAATCAGTAAAAACTTCTACCGTTGAGTGGAAAGGATACAAAGTAACTGGTTCTCACTACGGAACCGTTAATCTTTCAGAAGGGAATTTGATTTTTAATGGTGACACTCTATCAGGTGGATCCTTTACAGTTGACATGACAAGTTTAACTTCAACTGATCTCGAAGGAGAGTGGAAAGAAAAATTAGACGGACACCTAAAGTCAGATGACTTTTTTGGTGTTGAATCACACCCTTCTGCATCATTGGTTTTTACAAGCGTAACTGCAAGCAGCAAAAACTCTTATGATGTAACTGCTGATTTAACAATTAAAGGAATCACCAATCCTATTAACTTTACCTTAGGAGTTTATGGAAACAAGGCTAATGCTACTTTAAAAATTGACAGAGCACAGTACGATATTAAATATGGATCTGGAAGTTTCTTTGACAATTTAGGAGATAAAGCGATTTACGATGAATTCGATTTAGTTGTTGACTTAGAATTCTAATTTTTATTGGTGTTTTAATAAAGGATTATTATCTTTGGGACGTGAATAAAAATTATACAAATACAAAATGGTGGTGGAACTCTCAATCTTAAGGTTGTGAGCTAGTCCCTATTGAGTATCAAAATACTGTAAAGGCTTGTCATCACGACAGGCCTTTCTTAATTAAAATAACTATCACTTATGACTTATCATTTACAGTCACATCACAAAAAAATAATCGCTGATACGATTACACCTGTGAGCGTATATTTGAAGGTTAGAGACCATTACCCCAATAGCATATTATTGGAGAGTAGTGATTATCACGCTAATGACAACAGTTTCTCCTACGTGTGTTTTAATCCTATTGCATCGGTTTCGGTTAAAAACAACTTATATATTGAAAACCATCCAGATGGCACTGAAAAGCGAATCGAACTCGATGAAACAAGTGATGTTACTAGTTTGATATCAGAATTCTCTAAACAGTTTTCTACGACTAACGAAGAATTTAAATTCATCAATCAGGGACTTTTTGGATATATGAATTACGACGCAGTTCGTTATTTTGAAGACGTAGTAGTATCTAAAAAAGAAGAGGCAACTGAAATTCCAGATCTCCACTATGCCGTTTACCAAAACATTATTGCTATTAACCATTTTAACAATGAAGCTTATTTGTTTGCGCATTGTTATGAATCAGAAAACAATATTGCCGATATAGAATTGCTCCTCAAGTCAAAAAACTATCCTACCTATAATTTTTCAAAAGAAGGGGAAGCCATAACCAATGTGTCAGATGAGGATTTTAAAAGCCTTGTAGAAACTGCTAAGAAGCATTGTCAGCGTGGAGATGTATTCCAATTAGTACTATCTAGAAGATTTGAACAAAGCTTTAGCGGAGATGAGTTCAATGTATACAGAGCTCTTAGAACGGTAAATCCATCTCCGTACCTGTTTTATTTTGATTACGGAAACTTTAAACTATTTGGCTCCTCACCTGAGGCTCAATTGGTCGTAAAAGATAAAAAGGCTGAAATTCATCCAATAGCGGGGACTTTTAAACGTACAGGAAACGACGAACAAGACGCTGAATTAGCTAAAAAATTGGCAGCTGATAAGAAAGAAAATGCAGAACATGTGATGCTTGTTGATTTAGCTAGAAATGATTTAAGCAGACATGGTAAATCAGTCGAAGTAGAAACTTACAGAGAAGTACAATACTTCTCTCACGTGATCCACTTGGTATCAAAGGTTACAGCTCAAATTAAAGAATCGGTATCCACTATGGAAGTGGTAGCCGACACTTTTCCTGCGGGGACCCTAAGTGGGGCGCCCAAGCACATGGCGATGGAACTTATCGAAAAATACGAACCTACCCCAAGAGGGTATTACGGAGGTGCTATCGGATTCATGGATTTTAGTGGAAATTTCAACCACGCCATCATGATCCGAACCTTTCTCAGTAAAAATCATCGATTGTATTTCCAAGCTGGAGCAGGAATAGTAGCTGCTTCTTCTGCAGAAAGTGAAAACCAAGAAACATACAACAAATTAGGAGCCTTAAACAAGGCCTTAGAATTAGCATCAACGATATAATGAAAGAGTTATTACTCATAGATAATTACGACAGCTTCACCTACAACCTCGTTCACTATTTCGAGGAATTAGGCGTTGAAGTCGATGTGGTCAGAAACGACAAAGTCAAACTTGAGGATATTGAGGCGTACAAAATGATCGTACTATCTCCAGGTCCTGGAATTCCAGATGAAGCCGGATTGCTTAAAGAAATCATCAATCGTTTTGGTCCAACCAAAAAAATTTTTGGAGTCTGCCTTGGACAACAGGCCATAGGAGAAGTTTACGGTGCAGCACTAAAGAATTTAGATCAGGTCTATCACGGAGTTGCAACAGAGGTCTCTATTGATGAAAACGACCCCCTATTTGCAGGTCTTGGAGATCACATTCAAGTGGGGAGATATCACTCATGGGTGATCGATGCCAATTCAGACACGACTGCATTTGATATTATATCAACAGATGAAAATGGTCAAATAATGGCCATCAGACACAAAGAGTACGATATTTGCTCTGTTCAGTTTCATCCGGAATCAGTACTTACTCCTCAGGGCAAAAAACTTTTAGATAATTGGTTAAAGAATTAAAATGAAAGAGGTATTAAATAGATTGATTCAACATCAAACACTCTCCAAATCAGAAGCGAAAGAAATTCTGATTAATATCGCTAATGGCTCTTATAACACGAGCCAAATTGCATCTTTTTTGACTGTTTATATGATGCGTTCTGTTGCAGTTGAAGAACTAGAAGGATTTAGAGACGCATTACTCGAGCTTTGTCTAAATGTGGATTTATCTATGTATAACCCTATTGATTTATGTGGAACTGGTGGGGACGGAAAAGACACCTTTAATATTTCAACGCTCGCCTCTTTTGTTACAGCTGGTGCTGGAGTAAAAGTTGCTAAACACGGAAATTACGGTGTATCCTCCAGCTGTGGATCTTCCAATGTTTTAGAGTATTTAGGAATAAAATTCAGCAATGATAAGGACTATTTGGAAAGAGCAATCGACAAGGTTGGTATTTGTATTTTACACGCTCCACTATTTCATCCTGCCATGAAAAATGTGGCACCAATTCGAAGAGATTTAGGTGTGAAAACTTTCTTTAATATGTTAGGTCCTATGGTAAACCCTGCCTTTCCTCCTAATCAAATGGTGGGTGTATTCAACTTAGAATTAGCGCGACTGTACAGTTACCTCTACCAAAAAACTGATAAAAATTTTAGTATTGTTCACGCACTCGATGGTTACGATGAAATCTCACTAACTGGAAATGCAAAAGTGATCAGTAGAGGAGATGAAAAAATAATCAATGCCACTAATTTTGATTTAAATCCCTTGCAAATGAGTCAAATCGCCGGAGGAAATACTATTGAAAATGCCGCTAAGATATTTTTAAGCGTGCTTGAGAATCAATCCACTGATGCTCAAAAACAAGTGGTATGTGCCAACGCTGCTCTAGCTATTAAGACCGTTAAAAAAATCGACTTAAAAGAAGCTTATCAACAGGCGATAGAAAGTATTGAAAGCGGTAACGCACTGGCTGTATTTAACAAATTACAAGAGTTAAACTAATGGATATTTTAGAACGAATAGTCATCGATAAACGCAAGGAAGTAGCTTTAAAAAAGCAACTGGTTCCTCAGCATCATTTAGAGGCGATGGCTCTTTTTGAACGCGATTGCATTTCAGTAAGTAATCGAATTAAAAATGTTGGTTCAGGAATCATTGCAGAACACAAAAGACGATCTCCTTCAAAATCAGTAATCAACAACAACCATAAGGTTTGGGAAGTTGCTAAAGGATACGAAGAGGCAGGAGCCAGTGCCATGTCTGTTCTTACAGATCTCCATTATTTTGGAGGGGGTTTAGAAGACCTACAAATGGCTAGAGCAACTGTTGATCTCCCTTTGCTTCGCAAAGACTTTACCATTGATCCCTATCAAATTATCGAAGCCAAAGCTTATGGAGCAGACTTTATATTGCTGATAGCAGCAATTCTTACTAGAGAAGAAATAGCTGCTTTTTCAAAGTTAGCTCATACCTTAGGTCTGGAAGTACTTTTAGAAGTACACAATTTAGAAGAACTTCAAAAATCGATTATGCCTACGCTAAATCTCATAGGAGTCAATAACAGAAACCTCAAAACTTTTGAAGTTTCTGCTCAGATTTCCAAAGATTTATCCTCTGAAATACCTGATGATTTTATCAAAGTATCAGAAAGCGGAATCAGTGATGTAGCGACAATTAAAGAGCTGAAAACTTACGGATATCAAGGGTTTTTAATAGGAGAAAACTTTATGAAGACAGATCAGCCCGCTAAGGCTGCCTCTGAATTTGTAAACCAGTTATAAAATGAAGCGACTAAAAGACATAAAGCTTAAGGTTTGTGGAATGAGAGATCCTCAGAACATTAAAGAACTCTATGAGCTGAGACCCAATTATATGGGGCTCATCTTTTGGGAACCTTCTAAGCGTTATGTGGATCCAAATACATTCGTAGCAGTAGATCCAAGCATTCAACTTATTGGAGTGTTTGTAAATGAAACGATTGAACTTATTTTAGAAAAAGTCATCAATTACCATCTCAGCGGAGTACAACTTCACGGCAGTGAATCAGTTGAATTTTGCTCAAAACTCAGGGAGTTGTTTTTAGACAAGAAATTAGAAATTAACATCATCAAGGCATTTTCTGTTGGAGATTCCTTTGATTTTAGCCCTTTAAAGGCATACGAAAACAGTTGTGATTATTTCTTATTTGACACCAAAGGGGAACTGCCTGGAGGAACTGGAAAAAGCTTCTCATGGGAACTTCTTAAAAACTATAATTTAGATACCCCTTATTTCTTAAGTGGAGGAATTAGTGAGTCACATTTGCTGGATTTGGAACGCTTTTTTAAAAATAAGGCCTCAGAAAAGTGCGTGGCGATTGATATCAACTCAAAATTTGAAATCAGCCCCGCTTTAAAAGATATTGAACTATTAAAACGATTTAAAACTAGATTATATCAATCATAGTCAAAACTATATAAGAATGAGTTATCAAGTAAACGAAAAAGGATATTACGGAGATTTTGGAGGTGCATACATCCCTGAAATGCTCTATCCCAATGTTGAGGAATTGAGAAAAGTTTATGTAGAAATTACCAGTGAAGATTCTTTTAAAAAAGAATTCGATCAGTTGCTTAAGGAATATGTAGGAAGACCTACTCCTTTATACTACGCTAAACGTCTCTCTGAAAAATACAACACCAAGATTTATCTCAAAAGAGAAGATCTCTGCCATACTGGTGCCCATAAGGTCAACAACACGATCGGTCAAATTCTTTTGGCTAAAAGATTGGGCAAAAATAGAATCATCGCTGAGACAGGTGCTGGACAACACGGAGTGGCTACCGCAACTGTATGCGCACTAATGGGAATGCAGTGTATCGTCTATATGGGTGAAATCGATATCAAAAGACAGGCACCCAACGTAGCTCGTATGAAAATGTTAGGAGCTGAAGTTAGGGCGGCAAAATCAGGCTCTAAAACTCTAAAAGACGCCACAAATGAAGCCATTAGAGACTGGATTAACAATCCTTTAGACACGCATTACATTATTGGATCAGTGGTAGGGCCTCATCCCTATCCCGATATGGTGGCTCGTTTTCAATCGGTGATCTCTGCTGAAATTAAGACGCAACTCTTAGAAAAAGAAGGTAGAGATTATCCAGATCACATGATTGCTTGTGTTGGTGGTGGATCCAATGCAGCTGGAGCCTATTATCATTATTTAGATCGACCAGAGGTCAATATCATCGCAGTAGAAGCGGCAGGCAAGGGTATTCACTCTGGAGAAAGTGCAGCTACTTCAGTGCTTGGTAAAGAGGGAATAATTCACGGTTCTAAAACGCTGCTCATGCAATCTAAGGACGGTCAGATTACAGAGCCATACTCCATTTCTGCAGGACTGGATTATCCTGGTGTTGGTCCGATGCACGCCAATTTATACCGATCTAAAAGAGCTGAATTTATATCAGCTACAGATGACCAGGCGATGAGCGCTGGATTAGAACTTTGTAAACTCGAGGGAATCATTCCAGCTATTGAAACTTCTCATGCTTTAGCGGCTTTAGATCATCGAGCATTCTCCAAAGATGATGTCGTCGTTATTAATTTATCTGGAAGAGGTGATAAAGATTTAGGAAACTATATCGAATATTTTAACTTTTAAAAATCAAACCAATGAACCGAATAAAACAATTATTTGATTCTAAAAAGAATATATTATCCATCTATTTTACTGCGGGTTACCCAAAAAAGGAAGATACGACTAAGGTTATTAAAAGCCTTGCTTCACAAGGAGTTGATCTTTTAGAAATTGGTCTCCCATTTTCAGATCCTCTAGCTGATGGACCTGTTATTCAGGAGAGTTCGACCGAGGCTCTAAGAAACGGTATGAGCTCGGAAGTGCTTTTTGAACAACTAAAAGACATCAGAAATGAGGTATCCGTTCCTCTAATTATTATGGGGTATTTTAATCCCGTAATGCAATACGGTGTGGAAGCATTCTGTAAAAAATGTAATGAAGTTGGAATTGATGGATTAATCCTACCAGATCTTCCACTCGAAGAATACCAAGAGCATTACGCATCTGTATTTGAGAAGTACAATCTCGCAAATATTTTCCTGATTACTCCACAAACATCTGACGAGCGAATCAAAGCGATCGACAAGGCTTCCAATGCTTTTATCTATTTAGTAAGTACAGCCTCTGTAACGGGTAGTCAATCGGGTTTTGGGTCTGATCAAGAAGCTTATTTTAAGAGAATTTCCGATATGAATCTAGAGAATCCACTAATTGTTGGTTTTGGAATAAAAGACAAACAGACCTTTGATCAAGCTACCAAATACACTTCTGGTGCTATTATCGGAACTGCCTTTATCAATTCCATCACTGAAAATGGAATTGATGGGATTCCTAATTTCATCAAAGGAATCCGTTCTTAATTCTGACTAAAAAGAGCGTAAAACAATCGAATTCCGTAATCGATTTGACCGATTCTCAAGTTCTCGTTGGGAGCGTGTTGATTGTTATCTGCGTTGACGGTTGGTAGAATAAATGCTGGCAATTTCATTTGATTTACAAAGGGAGCAATAGGAACAGTACCTCCCATGGTTCTGATTTGAACAACTTCTTTTTCAAAAGTTTGCTTCATCAAATTCACCAAATGATTCCCAAAAGGATGGTTGATATCGGTGCGAAAAGCATCCATAACACCCCCCTCTTCTACTTTTACAATATTGGAATAGGATTTGCGCTCTTCATCGGTAGGATCTTGATTTACAATATGATACCCTTGTTTTTCTATGTGTTGTCTAACAAGCTTTTTTAATCGAGTTCCATCGCTCTCGACTACCAATCTCAAATCTAATTCTGCTGTTGCAGTTGCAGGAACAATGGTACGAGCATTATCACCCACCCAAGCTGATGCCATTCCTCTGATATTTAACGATGGATATTGAAGGGACTCTTGATAATAAGATCCCACTTTCTCAGAATTTTGAACCACCAATCGATCTAAAAAATCTGCTTCTTTATCGGGCACCGCCTTTAAAATAGAGGAAGTACTCGCATCAATTTGAATACCATCGTAATAACCGTCAACAAGAACTTTACCAGAAGTATCCTTAAAAGATGCTAATAAATGTGCTAATGCATACGAAGGGTTAGGAGCGTAATTCCCAAAATGTCCAGAATGCTGTGCTAATTTTGGACCATAAGTAGTCAAAGTCATCGTGGTAATCCCTCTACATCCATACACAACAGTTGGGTTTAATGAGGCGTGCATTGGACCATCCCCTATGATGAGGTAATCAGCTTCAAAGAGTTCACCATAAGTACTAAGAGCTGCTGTAAGTGGAGCCGAGGATTTCTCTTCTTCACTGTCTAGTAGCACCTTGATATTATAAGCGAGATCTATTTTTTGTTCTTGAAGTAGATCAATGGCATTTAATAACATCACAATAGGTCCTTTATCGTCTGAAGTGGATCTACCATACAGCCTCCAATCGTAATTTAAATTTTCATTTAAAGCTTCTAAATCTCTTTCTTTCCATCCCCCATCTTTTGGTACTTTTAATACCATTTTGTATGGATCTTCTTGATCCCATTTACTTTTATCAACAGCCTGTCCATCAAAATGCATATAGATGAGCAATGTCTCTTTATCTTCCTTCATGGGAAGTGCAGCAAAAAATAAATTCTCTCCTAATGTTGGAAGTACCGAAGTATTGAATCCTCTTTTGATGAATTTCTCAGTAAGCCAATAAATGTTGAGATTGATATCCGCATGATTGTTGGCATCGTTGGGGATCGCCACAAAATCAGCTAGCTCCGCTATAGATTCTCTAATTTGTTTTTTAAAAATATCTCTGTCAACTGGTCGCTTCGATTGAGCTATACCACTGGTAACAAATAACAGGGCTATAAACGAAAAAAGTACTTTCATCTTTGTGTATTTAAAAGATGAAAGTACAAATTTTTAATGTGATAAAAAACCTATTCTAGGGTCAGAACTAAATCATCAGGATTTACTAAATCGCCACCTTTAAGTTGAATCGATTTTACAACCCCTTCAGCATTTGAAGTAACAGTGGTCTCCATCTTCATCGCTTCTATGATAAACAAGGGTTGATTTTTCTTAACCGCTTCTCCTCTTTTTACAAGCACTGAAGACAACAATCCTTGTAATGGAGCTCCAATCTGTTTTTCATCAAGTGCATCTGCTTTGATGTTTTCACTCTTATCAACTTTTACAGATTTATCTTTCACCTGAATAGTTCTCAACTGTCCGTTAAGTTTAAAGTAAATCGTCACATTTCCTTGAGCATCAGGTTCTGACTTCAACATCAGTTTGATCAATATATATACTCCTTCTTCTAATTTTACCATGATTTCTTCTCCTATATCCATTCCATAGAAAAAGTTTTTCGTAGGTAAATTGAGTACATTTCCGTACTTGAGGTGTAATTGATAGGCGTCTTCAAAAACTTTAGGATAGAGTTTATAAGACAAGAAATCGGTGATTTCTAGTTTTCTACCCATCCCCTTAGAGAATTTGCGTTTAAACTTCTTAAATTCAGATTCAAAATCTATTGGTTCCAAATGAGCATTTGGACGTTCTGTATAAGGCTTGATGTCTTTTAATACTTTAGCCTGTACCTCTTTTGGGAATCCGCCAACAGGTTGACCTAAATCTCCCTTAAAGAAGCTGATTACCGAATCAGGGAAGTCCATTGTTTCACCGCGTTCTAATACATCCGCTGGAGTGTAGTTGTTTGAGATCAAGAACTGCGCCATATCACCAACCACTTTTGAACTTGGAGTTACTTTTACAATATCTCCAAAGAGTTGATTGACTTCTCCGTACATTTTAGTTACTTCTGGGAACTTATCTTCCAATCCAAGAGCAATCGCTTGTCCTTTGAGGTTGGAATACTGTCCACCTGGAATTTCGTGTTTGTACACCTCTCCAGTTCCAGCCTTTAAACCTGATTCAAATCCGTAATAGTACTGACGAACAGTCTCCCAGTAATCGGAATAACGAGCTAGAGAATCTGAATCTATTGGGTTTTCTCTCTCATTAAATTTCAAGAGCTCAACCATTGAGTTAAAGTTGGGTTGTGAAGTCAATCCTGACAATCCACCCTGAGCCACATCAATCACATCTACTCCCGCTTCAATTGCTTTAATATACATTGCAGCTTGAGTCGATGAAGTATCATGAGTGTGTAAGTGAATTGGAATAGAAACTTCAGATTTTAAAGCCGAGATCAATTCATAAGCGGCATATGGCTTTAATAATCCCGCCATATCTTTTACTCCTAAAATATGTGCTCCTGCATTTTCTACATCTTTTGCGAGCTGAACATAGTAATCTAGAGTGTATTTTGTTTTACTTGGATCTAAAATATCCCCTGTGTAACAGATGGTACCCTCTGCAATTCCTTGAGTTCTTTTGCGAACGTGTTCAATCGCAGGTGCAATAGACTCCATCCAGTTTAGTGAATCAAATATTCTAAACACATCGATCCCTGTTTCCCAAGATTGTTCTACGAATTTTTCAATAAGGTTATCTGGATAGGCCTTATACCCTACTCCATTCGAACCTCTTAACAACATTTGAAGTAGAACATTAGGCATCGCTTTTCTGAGTAATGCTAAACGCTCCCATGGATTTTCTTGTAAGAAACGCAAGCAAACATCAAAGGTCGCACCTCCCCATACTTCCATTGAAAATATCTCAGGATGGGTCTTTGCATAACTTTCTGCAACTGCCATCATATCAGTCGTTCTCATACGAGTCGCAAGAAGTGATTGATGTGCATCTCGCATGGTGGTATCTGTAAAATGAATTTTCTTTTCATTTTTCAACCATTGGGCAAATTTTTCAGGACCGAGTTCAGTCAACAAATCTTTTGTTCCCTTTGGAAAATCTCCCTTAGGTATAGAAGGAATTACAGGCTTCGAAAAAACCTTATTTGGTTCAATTTTCTTTACATCAGGATTTCCATTGACAATGGTTTCTCCTAAATAGTTCAATAATTTATTCGCCCTATTCTTTGTCTCTTTAATATTAAAGAGCTCAGGAGTGTCTTTAATAAAGTTTACCGTGGTCTTTCCAGAAACAAAAGTCTCATGAGCGAGAATATTGTCCAAAAATGCCATATTGGTTTCCACTCCACGAATTCTAAATTCAGAAAGCGCTCTACGCATCTTACGACAAGATCCGTCTAAGGTTCTACTGATTGCAGAAACCTTTACAAGCATGGAGTCAAAGAAAGGAGATATGGATACTCCTTGATAGATACTACCTGCATCTAAGCGAATTCCAAGACCCGAAGCAGAACGATATGTAGTTACTACTCCGTAATCTGGTTTAAAGTCATTAGCTGGGTTTTCAGTGGTAATTCTACACTGAAGTGCATAACCTGTTACGGTTACCGATTCTTGAGATGGTATTTTAATTTGCTCATCAGACAATTTATAGCCACCAGCTATAAATAATTGTGTCTTTACCAAATCGATATTGGTAATCATTTCTGTCACGGTATGTTCTACCTGAATCCTAGGGTTTACCTCTATAAAGTAAATCGATCCATCCTCATCCACTAAGAATTCGACAGTACCGATATTGTTGTAATCTACCGCCTTACAAATATCAATAGCATATTGATAGAGACTGTCTTTAGTTTCTTGAGGTAGCCCCAATGATGGAGCGTATTCGATCACCTTCTGGTATCTTCTTTGTACTGAACAATCACGTTCAAAGAGGTGAACCATATTACCATGGGTATCGGCTACGATTTGAATTTCAATATGTTTTGGATTTTCAACAAACTTTTCCAAGAAGACTGTATCATCACCAAAAGCATTGAGTGACTCTCTTCTCGATTCAGGATAAGCTTTTATGAGTTCCTCTTCTGTGCGAATCACACGCATTCCTCGACCTCCACCTCCAGAAGCTGCTTTTAGCATTAATGGATAACCTATAATTTGTGCCTCTTCTAAAGCAATTTCAAGAGTATCTAAATCCTTTTCTGAAGATCTTATAATTGGAATATTGTGCTTTTGCGCAACTTCCTTTGCCATAATTTTATCGCCAAGGGCTTTAAGAACAGTAACCTTTGGTCCGATAAAAATGATTCCATTGTCAGCACATTTTTGAGCAAATGTTGCATTTTCAGATAAAAATCCATATCCAGGATGAATTGCCTGAACACCAGATTTTAAAGCAACTCTAATAATTTCATCAATGTCCAAATAAGGCTTTAAAGGCTCAGTATCTGATCCAATTTGATAGGCTTCGTCAGCTTTATATCTGTGTAGTGAATAACGATCTTCATAAGTAAAAACCCCTACCGTCTTTACTCCAATTTCAACACATGCTCTAAAAATTCTGATGGCTATTTCACCTCTGTTGGCAACTAATACTTTTTTAATCTTCACCTTCTATATAGATTTTAAATTAACGAACAAACGCATTATCTCTCATTTGCAAATTTAATGCATAACAAGAGAACTAACTAGAGGGATGGATATTAAAATTATTTGTTTAAATAACATATTGTTATATTAATAACAATATGTATTTTTTTATAACAATATTGATCTAAAGACAAATTTTAAAACAACTGTCTATCGAACAAAGACAGGTTCAAATTCATTTTTGGTGTGTTCTGCACTGTAGTGATATCCTTCTGCATTAAACCCTAACAAATCAGATGCTGTGCTTATACTGTTTTGAGCCATATAGCGCAGCATCATGCCTCTTGCTTTCTTAGCAAAGAAGCTAATAACTTTTAACTGATCATTTTTCCAATCCTTAAATATTGGACTGTAAACTGTCGCTGATACTTTTTTTAGATCTATTGCTTTAGAATACTCGTTAGAAGCTAGATTTACAAGTATATCTTCATTTGAAAATTGAGTTTCTAAAAAAGCTGTAAGGTTCTTTTTCCAATAGTCGTATAAATTTTTAGAACTTCCTATTCTAAGAGTCGTACCCATTTCTAATCGATAGGCTTGCATTAAATCAAGTGGTCTTAATATTCCGTATTGACCTGAAAGGATATAGGTATTCTTTTGAAGGTAATCCAATTCATTTTTATTCAGATGAAAGGCATCGAGACCCTGATATACTTCTCCGCTAAAAGTGAAAATCGCTGGTCTAGCATTCTGGGGTGTAAACTGCTTTTCAAAAGCTTGATTTCGCTCCCAGTTAAGCTCGGCAAGATTATTTGAAATCCCCATGAGCTTTGATAATTGATTTGGAGTTTTCTTTCTCAATACTTCGTTTATGTTACTAGCCTTGTCTAGAAACAAAGGCATCGAATAATCTTCTGTTGGAAGACTGGTATCAAAATCGAGTGACTTAGCTGGAGAAATAATGACTTTCATAACAATAATTTAATTCAAAAATAGGAACTAAAGAAAGTCTTTCAAATCAAAAATAACTGAATCTTTCTATAGTGCCATAGAATCATTCTATACAGTACTTGAATTGGCAGCATACGATCTCCACTTATCGATACAAGCCTTCATATCATCTGGAATTTCAGAATCAAAACTCATAAACTCGCCTGTTTTTGGATGAACAAAACCAAGTGTTTTGGCGTGTAAGGCCTGTCTAGGTAATATTTTAAAGGCATTGTCTACAAACTGCTTGTATTTAGTAAAGGTAGTCCCCTTTAAAATTTGATCACCACCATAGCGCTCATCGTTAAACAACGGATGTCCAATATGTTTAAAATGGGCTCTAATCTGATGTGTTCTTCCTGTTTCCAATTCACATGATACTAGGGTCACATAACTCAAACGCTCTAAGACTTTATAATGAGTGATGGCTTCTTTTCCATAGGCACCGTCTACAAAAACATCCATTAACAATCGGTTTTTTAAATGCCTACCTATATGCCCTTCTATAGTACCACTGTCTTCCTCCACCAATCCCCATACCAAGGCGATATATTCTCTCTTTGAAGTTTTATCAGCAAATTGCTTCGAAAGATGCGTCATGGCATGTTCTGTCTTGGCCACTACTAACAAGCCTGAGGTGTCTTTGTCAATTCGATGAACCAAACCAGGTCGTTCATCTGAATTCAGTGGTAAACCTTCGATATGGTGCAATAAACCATTAATCAAGGTGCCTGAGTAATTTCCGTGACCTGGATGCACTACCATTCCAGCTGGTTTATTAACGACCATAAGCTCCTGGTCTTCGTACACAATTTCCAAAGGAATGTCTTCTGCAACTAATAGAGATTCATGTGGTGGATGTGATAGCATCACACGTACCTGATCGTTCGCTTTGACTTTGTAGTTAGACTTTACTGGTTGATCATTCACCCAGATACATCCATCCTTTGCTGCTTGTTGAATTTTATTACGAGTAGCGTGTTCAATAAAATTCATCAAAAATTTATCAACTCTAAGTGGCTCCTGCCCCTTCGATGCTGTAAAATTATAATGTTCGTGTAAATCGTCGATGTCTGGTCCTAATTCCTCCATTACATATTCTCTTCTAATTCTTCTAAATCTTCGACCTTGGTTCGACTTCCATCACCGCAAACCAATTCTATTTTTGACATTCTAGGTAACTGAGCTCCAATTGCAATCGAATCTCCCTCAAATTTAATGGCGTAAACCATGTCTTTTCCTAGAGCAGGTATGTACGTAATCGTATCGATTTGTAATCCAACTGCATTGAGTTTTGAAATGGCATTACGCTTGGTAATTTGAATAATATCTGGTATGGAAACAGATGAATACCCAGATGGATTGATGCTTACATATATTTTTCTTTTGGCTTTAACTGCTTTAAATGCCTTCGGAGACTGATCTAAGATGGCGAATTTAGGATAGCTGGGGTCGTATTTTGAGGAATCGATCACTTTAATGCTCAGCTGTTGCTCAATCATTAAGTCGGTAGCTTCACTGAGTTCCATTCCAACTAAATTTGGAACTGAAATACTCTTACCATGTCTGGTGATCAATCGCAGGAGCTGCATCAAAAGCAGTACTGCTACCACACTGATTACAAACGCTCTGAGCAACTGCTTGAAAAAGGTTTTGCTCTTTAGAAAATCTTTAAATGTTCCCATAGGGCAAATATAACAATAAGTTCAAAGTAATGAACTCAAATCATCGAGAACTAGTAGAATTACAAAAGCTTGCTTATCTTTGATATACTAGTTTAAACAGGCTTATGAAAAATATCGCTGTGATTATGGGAGGATTTACCTCCGAGTATGGTATTTCAATGATTAGTGGTTCAGTAGTCATGAAACATTTAGACCCTAAAAAATACCATCCCTACAAAATTATTATCACCAAGGACTCTTGGTATCACGAAGATGAGAACATGGAAAAATACGAGGTGAATAAATCTGATTTCTCAATCGAAATCAACAACACAAAAATTACATTTGATTGTGTCTTCAATGCGATTCACGGATCTCCTGGAGAAGACGGATTGATGCAAGCCTATTTTAAACTGATCGGTTTACCTCAAACAGCCTGTGATTTTTACCAATCAGCACTCACTTATAACAAAAGAGATTTACTGAGTGTCTTAAAGCCATATGGTATTCTATCAGCGGCTTCCTATTACCTCAATAAAGGGGATCAAATCAACACTAAAGCGATAGTAAAAAAGGTAGGTCTCCCTTGTTTTGTAAAGGCTAACAAATCTGGTTCTAGTTTTGGAATTTCAAAGGTTCATAAAGAAGAAGAGCTTCCAAGAGCTATTGAATCTTCCTTTAAAGAGGACGATGAAATTATCATTGAATCCCATTTGGATGGAATTGAAGTATCGATCGGAGTGATCACATACAATGGTGAAACCAAAGTATTGCCTGCAACTGAAATAACTACTGAAAATGATTTTTTTGATTATGCAGCTAAATACGAAGGAAAATCACACGAAATCACTCCTGCTCGCATCAGTGACACACAACTAAAAAATCTAAGAGCAACTGCAAAGAAAATTTACGAAGTATTAAAACTTAAAGGTTTTAGTAGGTCTGAGTTTATATTTCAGGGGGATGAACCTTATTTGTTAGAGGTCAACACCACTCCAGGTATGACTTCAGAGAGTTTATTACCTATGCAAGCAAGAGAGGAAGGTATTTCTCTAAATCAACTTTTTAGTTCAGCAATTGAAAATGCACTACACTAATCGTATATTTACAATATGAGTTCCAATACTGCAGTCTTTCCAGGATCATTTGATCCACTTACCCTCGGTCATGTAGACATTATACAGAGAGCACTTCCTCTATTTGAAAAACTAATTATTGCCATTGGTGTCAACTCAGAAAAAAAATCGATGTTCTCTTTAGAGGATCGAATCGCTGCCATCAAATCAACTTTTGAGGGTGAAACTAAGATTGAAGTAACTTCATACAGCGGATTAACGATTGATTTTTGCAAATCTGTCAATGCTAATTATCTGGTAAGAGGACTTAGGAATCCTGCTGACTTTGAATTTGAAAAAGCGATTGCCAATACGAATAGAGCGCTTAGCGATATCGACACTGTTTTTTTATTGACCACTTCAGGAAAATCATTTATCAGCTCTTCTATCGTCAGAGAAATTGTTAAATACAATGGTGATATCTCTAAACTGGTACCAGAAGCAGTCTTGAATTTAAAAGCACAATAAAAAAACTTATAAATTATTCCTCAAAGAGCATTCTGATGTTGGTGTAGGAATTCTCTAGTGCTTTTTTTATCTTATTAGGACCCTTCCACTTCACCTTTTCAATACCTTCCTCAACCTGTCCTACTAGTGGACCCTCGTAGTCAGTGGTCATAGCAAACCAATGAACTTCTTTGAGTCGGTATTTATCATTGCGTTTAAAAATATGATAGGTCGTTTGTAATGAGTTTTCTAAAATTAAATCTTGAACCCCTGTCTCCTCTTCAACCTCTCTTAAAGCACAGCTTTCAATAGATTCACCTGGATCTAACTTGCCCTTGGGCAAATCCCATTTTTCATTTCTAAAAATGAATAGAACTTTTCCCTTTTTATTAGTAACCACGCCCCCTGCAGCCATTTCCTTTTTGATAATCTTAGAAAATTTGTTGAGCAATTCTTCGTGATTTGGGTGATATATAAACGCTTTATCCAACTTGTTTTTACGAAGTTTTTTAACAGCCTCTAATATCGATTCCTTATTTAAAGGAAAATAAGAGTTCGATCCTATTTCAGATAGTTTATTTGTAAGAATCAATGGAGATTCATTGACAAAAACTTTATACATTTGCACTATGATTTTAAGTAAAGAAACCGCAGCAAAAACAGCCGAGCTCTTAGTGCAAATTAATGCAATTAAATTGAAACCTGAAAATCCATTTACTTGGGCTTCTGGCTGGAAATCTCCTATCTATTGCGACAATAGAATAGTACTTTCACATCCATCTGTCAGAAATGAACTCTCTAAATCGATGGCTCAGCAAATCAAGGAACTCTATCCAGAAGTTGAAGTAATCGCCGGTGTAGCTACAGGAGCCATCGGTATTGGAATGCTCGTCGCTCAACAACTGGACTTGCCTTTTGTATACGTTCGACCTGAAGCTAAATCACACGGCAGAAAAAATCAAATTGAAGGTCAATTAGATGAAAACAAAAAAGTAGTTATTGTTGAAGATTTGATCTCTACAGGAAAAAGTTCACTCAAAGCAGCTGAAGCTCTCAGAGATTCCAATGCGCAGCTGTTGGGAATGATCGCCATTTTCACCTATGGATTTAGTGCTGCAGACGATAATTTTAAAGCAGAAGCTCTGACGCTTCACACCCTGAGTGATTACGATCATCTTATCGAGCAAGCAATCGCATCAAAATACATCGATTCCGATCATTTACAAACCCTTAAACTATGGAGGCTAAGTCCTAGTACTTGGAATCAATAAATGAATTTAGAAAGCCCTAGAGTATCACTAAATAAATCAGCACAAGAAGTTTTTGAGTTTATCTCTAATCTAGAGAACTTTGAAAAACTAATGCCTGAGAATACCGACAAATTCGAACTAATCAATGAAAATCGATTTCTGTTTGCTCTCAAAGGAATGCCTGAAATTGTGCTAGAAAAAAAAGATCAAACTCCCTATTCAGAACTTGTATTGGGTGCAGCTTCAGATAAACTGCCTTTTAAACTAAAAGCGGTAATCAATGCTGTTTCTGATTCTTCTACAGAGGTTCAATTGTATTTTGAGGGTGAGTTTAACGCGATGATGGCCATGATGGTAAAAGCTCCTTTGACCAAATTCTTAAACAGCTTAATCGAGCAATTACAGTCTAATTTGAGCTGAGAAGTTGAACTTCTTTTAGATTAAAATTCAAGAGCCCTTTATCGTCAACATCAATCAAGAGTTGCCCTTTTTGATTGATTCCCTTAATAATTCCATTGGCTATCCCAATGGATTCTCCTTTAAAAAGAGACACTTTGTCTTTGCGGTACAGTTTAGATTCGTATGCTATTTTTACAAAATCATAGCCCCTATCCAATTGATGGTACCACTTGCTAAATTTTTCGAGTATTAAATGCAATAGAAAGGATCGATCCGTAGGTTTTCCGAGTATATTGATAAGGGAATTGGCCTGAGGCAATTCATCAAAATTTGTTTGATTGACATTGATGCCAATGCCAATAATTGCAGATGATATCTCCTTTCCACTCATCGTAGTTTCTATGAGTACCCCTGCTATTTTCTTAGATCCAGAGTAAATGTCATTTGGCCATTTAATAGCAATATTGGGAACTTTTAATTCTTCTAGGGCTTCCGTAATTGAAAGTGAAACAATCATGCTGATGATAAACTGCTGATCGATTGACACTCCCTCAAACTCTTTGTAAAGACTACAGGCGATGTTTTTAGCCTTTTCAGAGGTCCAATTAGAGCCCATTTGCCCCCTACCCTGAGTTTGATGATCGGTATAAACTAAAGTAAAGTCGATTAAATTTCCCTCTTGTTGATACGATTTTACAAGCGTATTGGTCGATGGGGTTTGATCGATATATATTTCTGTAGCTTTCAATACTCAAATAGCTTTAATCTTATGTTAAATTGGGTAGCTAAGTACGTGAAAAAATAATAACTTTGTAAAAATTAAAATTTTTTAATGCAAAAAGGAAAAATCAAGATTGATGATTTAATAACAACAATCATCTCAGGTATTGAAGAAGTTAAAGGATTGGAGATTAATCTCCTAGATTTAAGAGGGATTGAAAACACTGTTTGTGACTATTTTATAATCTGCAATGGTACCTCAAATACTCATGTAAATGCCATTGTTAACTCAATACAAAAAATCGTAAGCAAAACCCTTAAAGATAAGCCCTGGCACGTTGAAGGTTCAGAAAACGGAGAATGGGTTCTCTTAGATTACGTAAATGTAGTCGTACACGTATTTCAAAAAGCAACCAGAGAGTACTACGATATCGAAAGCCTATGGGGGGACGCAAAAGTCACGCACATCAGTCAGGCTTAATCTTTAAAAAACATCTATGAGCACTAATAAAAAACCAACTAATAAAAAACCTAAATTCAATATCTGGTGGATCTACACAATTGTCGTAGTTGGTCTACTGGGATTGCAAATTTTTGGTAACGATGCATTTTCTAACGTTCAAAAGACCTCAACATACGAGTTACAGCGCTTTTTGAAAGATGGAGATGTTTCTAAGATTGTTATTGTCAGCAATATCAAACAGGCAAAAGTTTACCTAAATGAAGAGGCTTTTGAAAAAGAAATACACTCTAAAGGAAGAGATAGTTCAGTATTTGTACCATCGAACCTCACTCCTGCTTATGAATTGAATTTTGGAGACTTACAAAACTTTGAAAACGCTATCAATGTAGTCATTCAAGAGAACAATTTAGAAACTGAAGTGACCTTTGAGGTGGAATCCAATGTATTTGGAGATCTTATTCTAACCATTCTACCCTTTGCCCTACTGATTGTCGTATGGATCTTTATCATGAGACGTATGGCCGGTGGCGGTGGCGGTGGCGGAGGTCAAATCTTCAATATCGGAAAATCAAAAGCGAAGCTCTTCGACGAAAAGACCGACACTAGAACATCGTTTAAAGATGTTGCAGGTTTAGAAGGTGCAAAAGAAGAGGTAGAAGAAATCGTTGAGTTCCTCAAAAATCCTAAGAAATACACTTCTCTTGGTGGTAAAATACCAAAAGGAGCTTTACTTGTAGGCCCTCCAGGAACTGGTAAAACGCTTTTAGCTAAGGCTGTTGCTGGTGAAGCAAAGGTTCCTTTCTTTTCTTTATCTGGATCTGATTTTGTTGAAATGTTTGTCGGAGTTGGTGCTTCTAGAGTACGTGATTTGTTCAAACAAGCCAAGGATAAATCTCCAGCCATCATCTTTATCGATGAAATTGATGCTATCGGTAGAGCTAGAGGAAAAAACAATATCACAGGTTCGAACGATGAGCGTGAAAACACGCTCAACCAATTACTGACAGAGATGGATGGTTTTGGAACCAACACCAATGTGATTGTATTGGCTGCAACCAACCGTGCAGATGTATTGGATACTGCCCTTATGAGAGCAGGTCGTTTTGACCGTCAAATCTATGTTGATCTTCCAGATTTAAACGAACGCAAAGAAATCTTTGAGGTCCACTTAAAACCTATTAAGATTGACGAAACTATCGAAACAGACTTTTTAGCAAGACAAACTCCAGGATTCTCTGGTGCTGATATCGCTAACATCTGTAATGAAGCAGCCTTGATTGCTGCTAGAAAAAACAAAAAGAAAGTTGGAAGACAAGATTTCTTAGACGCCGTGGATCGTATCATCGGTGGATTGGAAAAGAAAAATAAAATTATCACTCCTGCAGAAAAAGAAGCGATCGCTTTTCACGAGGCTGGACACGCTATGGTAAGTTGGTTCTTAGAACACGCTGCTCCACTTGTAAAAGTTACTATTGTACCTAGAGGTCGATCTCTCGGAGCTGCATGGTACCTTCCAGAAGAACGTCAAATTGTTAGAACTGAACAAATGCTCGATGAAATGTGTGCTACTCTAGGTGGACGTGCAGCTGAAAAGGTCATTTTTGATAAAATATCAACTGGTGCACTGAGCGACCTAGAAAAAGTTACCAAACAAGCTAGGGCAATGGTCTCTGTTTACGGATTAAACGACAAGCTTGGAAACATCACTTATTACGATTCATCAGGTCAAGACGCTTATGGTTTTACCAAACCCTATAGTGAAGAAACGGCTCAATTAATCGATCAAGAAATTTCAAAATTGATTGAATCTCAATATCAAAGAGCAATAGAGCTTATCGAAGAGAAAAAGGATAAATTAACCCTTCTCGCTAAACGATTATTGGAAAAAGAAGTTATATTTAAGGACGATTTAGAAGAAATTTTTGGCAAAAGACCCTATGAAACAGCTAAGACTGTTGAAGAGTTAAAAGCTGAAAACACTGTTGAAGAATCCGTAATTGAAAATACAGAAACGAATAGTGAGGATGTAGATCAAGAGAACAGTCCTCAAACTGAAACATAGACTTTGAGTATATTTAAAAAAATATTTGGCAAAAAAAGCAACGATGGATCTGATGATGATCAGGAACAACGCGGTGCTTTTATGCCTGAAATCAAAGTCCCAGTTGATGAGAAATTCACCATTAATTTTACAAAAAATGGAGGGAAATTTCTATACTGTGTCTCTCATGAAGAAGTGAGTCAATCGCTTATGGATATCGTAGATGAAAATAATTGGCAAGAAACTCCTTTCTATTTATTTTCAAAGACTTTAAGTCCTTTTTGTAAGGCTCAAAACATCAACTATACCCATAATTGCAAAGAGTCTAATGTACTCTTTACTTCTTGTGAATACCTCATTGCACAAAACGGATCAATTCTCATTTCTGAAAATCAGATTGGAGAAATGAAATTAGACCAATTACCAAATAACATCATCGTTTACGCTACTACGAGTCAATTGTTAGACTCCATTACCGATGGATTAAAACAAATTAAAAGAATCTACAAGGAGCGTATTCCTGGTAATATTACGACTCTAAAAAACTTTAAAACAGAAGAGGAAACTAAAGAAGATTTTCTCTCCTATGGTAGTAGTGTTAAAAACCTCTATCTAATTTTATTAGAAGATTTGTAAAATGAGAGTTTTACTTAGAAGAGCCATTACGGGGGTTGTGTATGTAGGCCTCTTACTTGCGGTAGTGTTTTTAAACACCGATGCTTTTGACTTTCTATTTATGGGATTTGGATTTGCTTGTTTGTACGAGCTCAATCGCATGAATAAGATTAAGGATTACCCAATCTACTTGGCTTATCTTTTACTCTGGTGGCTCTATGTGTATTTTTTAAACAGTTCTATTGCAGTCAACATTTTACTCGCAATCACTTTAGCCGTCAATTTGTTTTTACTGTATCGTTTATTAGTAAAAGAGAGTTTTGTGTTCGATAAAACGCTGCGATTTATCATATCGCTCTTTTATATAGGAGGTGGTTTTATCTTCCTTAGAAAAGCACCCTACCAAGGTGAAGGTTTTGTAGAATTTATCATTGCTGGATTTTTCATCATTGTATGGGTCAATGATTCATTTGCATTCTTGGTGGGAAAATACTTTGGAAAAAGGCCACTATTCAAATCAGTTTCTCCTAAAAAAACTATTGAAGGAGCAATTGGAGGCGGATTGTTCGCCTTATTAGCTGCTTATGGTGTATCTCAGGTTTCTAACTATTCAAATTTTGACTCTTACCTAAGTTTAGAACAATGGTTTGGAGTTGGAATTATTGTAGTCGTTTTTGGTAACCTAGGAGATCTGATCGAGAGTAAATTTAAAAGAACAGCTCACGTTAAAGACAGCGGAGCGATACTTCCTGGTCACGGAGGGATGCTAGATCGATTAGATTCGCTTATTTTTGCAGCGCCATTCGTATATTTATTTATTAGTCTTTGTAATTATGTTTCATAAAGAGGGGTTTAAGATTATTATTGTCAGTTTTTTAATTTGTGCTGCAATTGCTGTAGCTGCTGATTATTTTTTAGCTGATTATTTTTATATAGCAAAGTTTTTACAACTTGTTGTACTCGTATTATTTTCTCTTATCCTCTACTTTTTTAGAAATCCTAAGAGAGAGGTTCAATTTAACTTAAATCACATTCTAGCTCCTGTAGACGGAAAAGTTGTGGTTATTGAAGAAGTAGAAGAACCAGAGTACTTTCAAGGAAAGAGAAAACAGATCTCCATCTTTATGTCTCCATTAAATGTTCACGTTACTCGTTATGCTTGTAGTGGAGTTGTGGAATACTCTAAATACCACCCAGGTAAATACTTAGTTGCTTGGCATCCTAAATCAAGTACAGAGAATGAACGTACTACTATAGTGGTTAAAACTCCTAAATTCGGAGATGTACTTTACAGACAAATAGCAGGTGCTGTAGCAAGACGCATTGTTAACTATGCTAAGGTTGGTGATAAAGCAATTCAGGGAGCTGATGCTGGCTTTATTAAGTTTGGATCTAGAATAGACATCTTTTTACCTCTAGATGCACTAGTAGCAGTTCAATTAGGTCAAAAGGTAGTAGGTGCTAAATCGATTATCGCTACAACGAACGACAAAGAAGAAGGTTTAGACTAAAACACTCTTAGACTTTGGAAATTCAACGGAAGTCACGTAGATCGTTCCTACTAGTGTCACAATTAGATATCCCACTAATACAGAATGAAAGGGAACAAATAGATTGTAGAGTCCTTCCCAATGCTCTAAATTTCCCAAGAGCCAAAGACCAAACCCAGTTCGAATTAATTCGATCACAAATCCACTGAATCTGAGGTCTAATAAATCACTGTATCCGTAGATACTAACCCCCAAATACAAACTAAAAAGCAGTATCTCAGAAGAACTCAAGTTTTCAAAACCATAAATCATCATTAGAAAAAGTCCCAAAACTGATACCATCTGAAAAACTGCATAGATTTGAAAATTAACAGAGGTGCGGGTATCGTATCGCTCAAATCCATATACATCTTCAATAAGGCTTAATGGATACTTTTTAGCTACATCAGCAGGTCTCCACCCTGTGGGCATCAACCAAATTCGAAGCTTGTCCCAAAACGATTGTGCTCTGTATGCATCCTTAGCTAGCTGCCATAAGTGCAAGAAATTAATTCGAATAGGATTCCAGGTTCTAACGGGTTTTAATACGCCATACTGAGGAACTTCATCTTCTAGTTCTTCCTGAAAAGTTCCAAAGATGCGATCCCATACAGAGAAAATTTGTCCTAAATTCTTATCGATATATGGAGCGTTGATCGCATGGTGTACTCGGTGCTGTGAGGGGGTAATGATGATGTATTCTAAAAAACCCAATTTCCCTATATGAACTGTGTGATACCAAAACTGCAAAAAGAGATGTATGGGTGCGATAAAGGCTATAATATGGTGTGGAACCCCTAAAATCGCAGCTGGAAGTAATAATAAGGGGTAATAACGCAGTAAATCTGATATAGGCTGTCTAAGTGCACAGGCTAAATTGTAGTTTTCACTCGAGTGGTGAATAATATGATCATTCCAAAATAGATTAATACTGTGACTAATACGATGACTCCAATATCCTGCAAAATCAATAAACACAAATGCTAATGCCCATACCCACCACTGATCATCCAGTTGAAAAAGTGCTAATTTTTCAAATAAATAGGGATACGAGAGAATAATTAAACCTAGACCTAGTAGGTTCTTAATAGAATTAGTGATCCCTGAACTCAAGGAGGAAATAGTATCAACTACACTATAGGTTTGACGTTTCTTTAGAATTCCATATCCAATCTCAACAAACATGAGAAGGATAAAAAATGGAATGGCGATAAAAAGTGCCTGAGCATAAGAAGCCATAAGAATTTCATTTGCTTAAATATATGAAATTCTGTGATTTAGTTTCTTATTTTTTCAAATTAGACCTACTTAGCTTTAAGGTTTCAATCTTTGCAAGTGCATCAGCTTCTTTTTGGCGTTCTATAGCTATAACCTGCTCTGGTGCATTAGACACAAAGCGTTCATTAGAAAGTTTCTTACGTACAGAATTTAAAAATCCTTCTGTATACGATAGTTCCTTTTCAATTTTTTCTAATTCAGCCTCAACATCGATAGCATCACCAATAGGAATAAAGAATTCAGTTGACTTCACTCTAAAACTTAAGGCTGCGTCAATTGGAGCTACTGTTTTTTGAAGTGAACTCAAATTTCCCATTTTTTCAAGAACTGAATCCCATCTAGCATCATACCCAGCATCTGCCTCCATAACAAAGAGTTCTAATGTATCCTTGTTTGGAATATTCTTTTCTTTGCGAATCGTACGAATTCCAGAGATAATCTCAGTTGCAATTTCAAAAGAGGCTATCAAGTCTTGATCATAGTCTCCTCCTTCTGGCCATTGTGCTACAATCAGCGCTCCATCTTCTTGACGTTCTTTGATGTATTGCCAAACCTCTTCAGTTAAAAATGGCATAAATGGATGTAACAGCTTTAAATTTCCTTCGAGTAGCTCAACTATAGCATCATAGGTCTTTTTATCGATTGGCTGCTGATATGCAGGTTTTACAAGTTCCAATAACCAAGATGAATAATCATCCCAGATGAGCTTGTAAGTAGCCATCAGTGCATCTGATATTCTGTATTTAGAATAGTGATCTTCGATCTGTTCCAAGGTTTGATTAAACTTGGCC
>Ga0255782_10000816_pt1 | contig 28049 bp, 18 predicted proteins | sample 101ome_26_FD_179980 | JGI IMG/M metagenome (GOLD analysis project Ga0255782, IMG submission 179980) | Coastal salt marsh microbial communities from the Groves Creek Marsh, Skidaway Island, Georgia - 101408AT metaG (version 2) | ecosystem: Environmental > Aquatic > Marine > Intertidal zone >...
TCTCTCGTCGCTTCCCGTGGCCCCCGCCGTTCTTCCTGTCGTTCACGCACACGCGGGTGTTTTCGACTTGGCCAAAAACGGACGGGCAGAAAATCGCAATCTATCGCGATTCGAGCGCGAGCGCGCCTCGCCTCGCCGCGCGCGACGCGCGTGAGGGAGCGTGAGAATGAACTGTGACGTCGCTACTTCGTTTACCTGATTCATTTTTCACACAGCAAAGACTACTACTACTACGAGCTAGATTGTAGGAACCGGCTCGTCGACGGCGTTGTAGCCGCGCTCGCCGCGGCGACCGCTTCGTTTGCCGCGGAGCGTGTTGAAACCGACAGCCACGCACGCCAGGGCGACGCTCGCGAAAACGATGGCGTGCACCTCGACGCTATCGATGAAGCCAAGCTGGCGTTCGACGCCGTGGACGCAGGCCACGAGCGACGTGCCGCCCAAGGTGGCGTTTGCGTTTGCGACGTCGCGACTCGACGGCGAGCGCGTCCCGAGGACGACGTCGGCGTGCGAAGAGGCGACAAATTTTGCGGGATCGTAATATCCAGCAAAGTGACACGCCGCCGCACCGCGGAGCGACGCTTCGAGGCGTGACTCACACGGCGCGTTGATGGCACAGGATGGCACCTCGCGCAGCACGCCCTGTTCCCGATACGTCGGCAACACGTGCGCGGTGAACGCGCCTTGTTCATACATCGCTCCCGCGTATTGGCACGCGTCGCCCGTATCCGGATCGTGACACTTCCAGTGACCTAACGCACCGTCCAGCGACCACAGCTCGCTCGGGTACGATTTGACCCACTCTCGCAGGATTTCTCTCCCTTTCGGCGTGTTCTTCACGCCCCACACCCCGGCGCACATGCTCGAATACCAAGGCGGAGGGTCTCGCGAAAAGAAAAAATCCGCGCGCGGGCCGAACAGCTCCCCCACCACTTCGCTCACCGGCATCGTCTTCACTTCACACGCACCCGCGGTATTCTCGTCGCACGTCACGCGCTCGCCGTGAAGCGCGGCGTCCGTGTCCACCCACACCGCGCGCGCGCACCCTCGCCCGCTCTCCAGGATCCGTTTCACCGCGAACACCTTGCGCCAAAAAGGTGGATACTCTCGCATACCGTTCGATCCATCGAGTTCGTACGCGCACGTCGGATCGCGCTCGCACAGCGCTCGATTGCTCGCCGTCAGGCGTCCATAGTGGCTTTGCTCAAACACCTCGGTCCCGACGCGATCGTCCGCCTGCACGACGCACGTCAGCGTTCGCCCCGGCTCGACCGCATCGTTCGGTCGCGACGACGACGACGACGACGACGACGACGCGCGCCGTTCATCATCGCGCGCGTCGTCGGACGGCGCCATCGATCGAGCACCGGACGCGTCGCGCGCGCGTCAACACCTTTCGACACGTTCAACACCGACGACGATTCGACGGACGACACGACCGACGGGAACGACGCGCGAGCCGATCGTCAAAACAAAGATGCGCGCACCGAGTCCGTCGTCGTCTCGAACGGCGCGTCGCCACCGCGTCCGACCGCGCGGCGCGTCAATGAAACACCAGCCCAACAACCGCACCGCCCCACCGCACCGCCGCGCGCCCAAAAAACATATCAAAAGAAACCAAGCGTCGCGAACAAGAACACCCAAAAAACAAAATACATCAAAAAAACCAAGCGTCAGCGCGGATTCCCAGACTGTTCCCAGTCCAGTACTAATGCGCCCCAAGCTGGCTTAAGTTCCTTGTTCCGATGGGGAAGGCTGGTTTTCAGCTGGTATGAACGCTTGATGAGAAAATGTGCGGTCGAGGTGTATACGATCGTGATGACGTGTATTGATCAAAACACACTTACGGGGCACTTTTTGTGCGCCACGGACGACGATGCATGAATGAAGCGCATCGTCTGTCTCATCCATCATCCACGACGCGCGAGTAGACGACCGACCGAGCGGTTTTCGAGAGAGACCGAGCGAGCGTTCGTGCGTCGTTCGCGCGCGGGACGGCCGTCGAGCTCGACGCGCGGGACGCGCGCGTACACGGGGGCTCGGCGAGCGGAAACGATCGATCCATGGATGGATGGATTCCGAGCCAACCGAATCGACGAAAATTGATTGATGCATCCATCGTCGACCCGACCCCCTCCTCGAACGCGAGAGGGACGACGACGAGAGGACGATGAAAACGGTGACGACGGACGTGGATGATCTCGCGTCGTCGTCGTCGTCGTCGTCGTCGAGGACGATTGGACATCGATGATGAGTCATTCATTCATGTCACCCGCCGCGAATGAAACCGACACCGAACGACACACACGCGCGCGCGCGCATCGCCGACGCCGACGCCGACGCCGACGACGCGTGGACGATCGCGAGACGCGCCGACGACGACGCGCGATCGTTCGGTCGTTCGGTCGCGATGGACGCCGACGCCGACGACGCCGCGCGACCGTTCCATTGGCGCCCCGCGATCGTCCGCGCGCGCGACCACGAGGCGTCGGTGAAATCGATCGACGTCACGCGTCGAGACGACGGCGCGCGCGTCGTCGTCACCGCGAGCGCGGACGGGGACGTTCTCGTGCGCCCGTTCGTCGACGAGCGGGACGAGGACGAGGGACGAGACGCGCGCGAGGACGACCGAGGGGAACCGCGGGGGAGGGGGACGCGACTGCGGGGACACCGGGACGTCGCGCGCGCGGCGAAGAGACGGGGTGATCGCGTCTTGAGCGCGTCGTACGATAAAACGGCGCGCGTGTGGACGTTATCTTCTTCTTCGCGATCGAACGCGCGCGAGGCGGTGGTGACGCTGCGAGGACACACGGATTACGTCGCCGACTGCGCGTGGTGCGGCGCCGGGACGAGTTTCGGCGAGACGGCGGCGACGGCGAGCTCCGACGGCACGGTTCGTCTGTGGCGAACGGAGACCGGGGAGTGTTTGAAAGTGGTCGACGTGCGCGAACATTCCGACGCCGGGGCGGTGACGTGCGTGGACGCGATGACGACGACGGACGCTCCGGGAACGGTTTCCGACGACTGCGTCTTCGTCGTCGGTTTGATGGACGGCTCGACGCGGTTTTACCACGCGCGCACGGGCGCGTGCGCGCTCGTGCTCCTCGGCCATCTCGGCGCGGTGACCGGCATCGCCGTCTCGACGGACGAGACCGCGTTGTCGTCTTTGTCTTTATCGTCGTCGTCTCGAGAGGACGCGCGCGCGCGCGTGTGTTACGGATGTCGAGACGGATCCGTCGGGTGTTTCGACGCGTACTCGCGCGACGACGGTTTGACGATGGAGATCGCGCACATCGCGCGTCGGTCGGGCCATCCCGACGCCGATCTCGAGGGCGTGACGTGCGTGCGATTCGTCTCGTCCACGACCCGCGCGATCGCGACGTCATCCGAGGACGGCACGACGCGCGTGTGGAATCCGCAGCGAGGCGCGTGCGATTTTCTCTTGACGGGACAGACGCCGGGCGCGTCCATCGATTGCGTCTCGATGCTCGACGACGTCTTGGCGTGCGGTGGATCGGACGGGACCGTGTCGGTGTGGACGCGAGAGACGGCGCGCGGTGACGAGGACGATGAAAACGAAGAGGACGACGCGTCGACGCTCGCCGCGCGCGCCGACGTCGCGCTTCGTTGGCTCCTGAGACGAGGACCTCAGGTGCGCGTCGACGACGTCGACGACGTCGAGGACGCGCTCCTATGCGCCGCGTTCGACGCCGCCGATCACGAGGCTCGAGCGTTGCTGACGGTTCAACCGTCACACGACGAGGCGCTCGACGTCGAGTGCGGCGTGTGCGCCGACGCGCTCGTCGGCGCCGCCGCCGAGCTCGCGCAGTTACCCTGCGCGCACGTCTTTCACGCCGATTGTCTCCTACCCTGGATGCGCGTCTCGCATCAGTGTCCGTTGTGTCGAGAGATTAATTACGAATCGGGCGTCTCACACGCGTTGGCGTGCGTCAGGGTGTCTCGACGTCGCCGACGCGTCGTCTCGAGGTCAAAGGCGTCCTCGACGCCCGCAGTCGTCGACGCTCGGGACGCACGCCTCGACGCGTCTCGCGAGCATGCTCGCGGTGCGCGAGGATAAACCAAACGTCACCCGCGATGTCGACGTCGACGACGACGCGTTGGACGTCGCGAGCGTCGACGTCGACGACGAAGACGTCGTCGCCGAGGCGCTCGCCCTCGCCCGGGACGAGCGCCTTCTCGACGCGCGGCGCGCGCTCTCGCGTTCGCGCGCGCCTCTTCGCGCGGAGGCGCGCACCGTTGCGGATGCCGCGGACGCGGCCGAGCGGTGGATGAAGGCGCTCAAGGAACACCCGAGCGGGTGGACGCGTCAACGATCGATGACGTCCCGAGCGTCCGACGCCGCGTCGAGCGTCGGGGGCGCGATGCTCGCCGCTCTCTCTTTCAGTTCGTCTTCCGCGTCTGAAGCGCCGGTGAAATCGTCGAGAACGAGAGTTTATTACAAGTGCGACACCGAACGAACGCTCTCGGTGCGCGTGGAGACGGTCATAGGACGAGATCTGCTCGTCCCGCTCTTGAGCGTTCTCAACGAATCCGAACTCTACAGCGAATGGTTGCCTCGGTGGACGACGCCCACGCGTTTAGGGGTGCGAGAATCGGTGAAAGTGGCCCAGGTTGGACGGTGCTCGCAGTTGGTCGTCATCACGTGCGATTGTCCCTGGCCGATAGAGACGAGACAGGTGGTGCTCGACGCCGTGGCGTTTGACGACATGGCGACGAACGGCGACATCGGCGTCTTGTTGCGCACGAAGGATTGTGAAAACGACCCGCGCGTGCCGCCAAAACCGACCGAGGAGGAGATGACGAGAATTGACGTCGATGGCGCGTTTCTGTTTCGTCGCGTGCCGGATGCATGGGCGAACGTCGAGGGCGAGGACGCGTGCGACGTCGAGCGGGATGATATCTTAACGACGTTTGGCTTCGTCGTCGATCCGAAACTCGAATATATTCCGACGTGGTTACTGAATTTTATCGTCAGAACCGTCATCGGCACACTCTGGGCGGCGTTCATTCGCGTCGCCGAGGAAGTGCGGGACGGTAAAAGGCCGAAACACGCCGAATTGATCGAGCGTAAACGCGCCGAGCTCTACGACTGGGTGGATGAACGCGCGGCGCGCATGTTCGCGCCGCAGAAGAATTGATTGATTAGATTGTGTACACACTGTACAGTAGTTCTATCTAGATGTAGTAATGATATTACAAGCGCCGCCGCTTCACGAAGAATGGAATCACATCGTCTTCAAGACTTTGTCGAGCTCAGGCATCTGCGACATGGCTTGAATCTGTCTCTTGACGCCGACGATTGTGGACACGACGATCAACATGGACATCAATCCGAACGATTGTCCACACGTTTTAGACATCCACGCGTCGATCAACGAGCACAGCGTGGCGATGGTGGCGAGGAGAACGCCGCCGAAGAATCTCGATCCCGCTTGCACCTGAGAGAAGTGGTCGACTGTTTGCGTCCCGGGACGAACGCCGGGGACGCGCGCGCCGATCTTCATCATGTACTCGCTGATGTCCTGCGGCGTGTTTTGCAGATCGATGAAGGTGCCGAGGAAGACCAAGGTGAAGAGCAAGAAGAAATACCCGACGGATGCGCCGTTGATCCAGGATAAAAAACCAAACGGAAGCCACTGCAACGCGCTCAATAAAAACATGGAAAAGATGACGGGTTGCATGTTCGTGGGATTAATCTTGAACGGTATGTGATTTTCCTCGCCGGATTGCATCGATTTGGGTAAACCCACGCTTCCGGAGGGGCCTTGGAAATATTCCAAGCGTACCTTGACGGTGCCCTGTTCCAAGAGCACGGTGCCGAGCATCAAGATGGCGAAGAATCCAATCACCGGCGCCGCGGCTTGAAGTGAAAAGTTGGCTAGTAAACTCGGAAGCAACGCCTTCAACGCGGAAAAGTACCCGCCGCAGATGGACATGGTGATGATGACACTGCTCCCTTGACCCAACCCGTAATCCGTGATCTCATCCGCGACCCAGGTGATCGCGAGCGCGCCCGTGACGAACATGGGCACGACGGTGAGATAGTACCAAAATCCCGTCCCGATGACGCTGTACGCCTTCAAACTTCCCGCCTCGACGACGCTCTGAATCACCGCGATCGTGAACGTCATGAGTCGAGTCCACCATTTGATCGTCTCTTGACCCGTCTGATCCTTTCGCATCGCTTGTAATTCGGGCGAAAACGCCGTGAGGACGGACATGGCGATGGACGCTCCGATGTATGGACCGATACCTATATGAAACCACGGAACGCCACCTGTCGACAGCGAGTCAACGAGCCAATTCGTCGTCGTCTCCACCGCCGCCGCCGCTGTCTGCGACGACGCACCGCCCATCAACGCCTTCATGACGGCGTCCACGCCTCCGCCTCCCCCGCCGGCGAACGTCGACATCAACGACGTCATGCTGAACGGCGAACCCGACCCGACCGTCGTCTCGAAAAACCTCGACGGCAACAACATCCCGCCTCGCACGAACACCATCATCGCCAACACGCTCACGATTCGCTGAAATATCGAGCTCTGCGTGAACCGAACCGCGCCTCCGAGCGCAGACGTCGTCGTCGCGCCCCCGGCTCGCCCGAACGCCTCCAACCCGATCTCCCCGTCGTCGAAGTCGTACATCTGCTCGCGAATCCTCTGAATCTCTTCGTCGCTCGCCGCGCGCGTCCTCGCGCGACGCGCGCGGTGGACGCGCGTGCGTCGCCCGACGTTGACCATCGTGAGGACATCGTCGTCCCGCGCCGCGGACGCCGTCGTCGCGCGTCCACCACCGCGGTGCGCATGACGCGACGCGACCGACCGTCTCGAATCACGCGCCGCGCCGCGCCGCGCCGCCGTCGTCGCCGTCGTCGCCGTCGTCGTCGCCATGGAACGTCGCGCAGTGGAGGTTGGCGGTCATCTTTCAACACGTACACCATAGTAAGTCTCAAACACGCTAATACGTGTATCGAAAGTCCGAAAATATTTATGTTATACCAAATAATTACGACAATAGTACAAAAAGTAACAAGAGAGGAATCAAGTGTCCGAAACTTAAAGATTTTATCAAGAAGACCCGTCAAGAGAAGCCCCAGCCTCTGCGCCGGCGGGCAGTGCGCGTCGCTCGGGACCAGGTGCGCTCGCTCTCTCGTCGCGCGCTCGCCCTCTCGTCGCGTCGCGCGCGTCTCGAACGCGTCTTCTCTTCGTTCCGCCGCACGCTCGCGACGCTCGAAGACGCGCGCGCGCGAGTTGGAGAGCGACGACTCGGGCCGAGAGATCTGTCTCGGCGCCGGCGGGCGCATCTTCTTTGCGCGCTCGCGCGCGTTCGCGACGTTCGAGCGCGTCGAGGACGATCGACTGACGATGAAGGGGACGTGTGAACAAATGTTAAACGACGCAGGACGTTATATGAGCCAGGGAACGACGGGAACGCGAGCGGGCGAAGCGACGAAGACGGCGGGGAAGACGCTGCCCAAGCCGAAGATACCGGCGCCGAGACCGACCGGCGCGGTGGTCAACGGTCGAGGAGGGGTTGATGGAGTCGTGCAGAACGGAGCGGCGAGGTCTGGTTTGAGCGCGGGGATTCCCACGCCGAGAGTGGCGCCCGCGGGAGAGGATGCGGGGAAGGCGAACCCCGGGAAAAAGGCTGGAAAGGTCAAGGCGCCGGCGAACGGTGCAAAGAGGGACGCGAGAGAGAGCGAGGATGAGGATTCGAACGCGCAGAGAAAGAGTGTCGACGGTGGTTCGCGTATCAAGACGATTCCTACGCCGAAAGGTTTGAAGACGGGGGCGAAGCCGAGCGGCGGCGAGAGCGACGTCTCCTCGAAGGCTGTCCCGGTTCCCAAGCCCATGCCCAAACCGAACGTGACTCCGCAGCAGACGTCGGCGATGCCGTCCGTAGAAAATCTTCAGATCTCAGGAAAGCCGCCGCTGTCTCCAGTGAAGCCGGTGGGTGTGTACGTGCCGCCGAGTCAACGCAGAAGCGCGGCCGCCGAGGATAGGGCGGGTCCGAAGAGAAACAAACAAAAGGAAAATTTCGTCAATCCTCGAGACGATCCAGACTACAGACGCGATGAACGTGATTCCGATAAGCGGCAAGGCCCAACCGGCGCACTCGGCGGCTCGGGTAAAGCGACGAGTGTCGTCATCGGAGAAGAGAAGCCGAAGAAGGAGAAGGCGCCTCCAATGCCCGGCGCGAAAACGACCAAGGAGATCAAAAAGGCGCTCGATGCGAACGATATTCGCACGGCGATGGATCTCTTCCACACGCGTTCTGAAGCCGGTCTCGTCGACGCGGAGGCGAGTCGTGCTTTGCTCCACTACTGCATCAAAACTCCGGGAGCTCTTCTCGACGGTTTTGCAGTTGCGTCCTACGCCAAGCAGAAGAAGTACAAGATTACGCTCAAGCAATTCACACAGATTCTGATGTCTTTCCCGCAACGGGCGAATCCCATCGACGCCATGGAAATTCTGAATGCGATGGAGTCGATGATCAATTACGAATCCAAATCTATCGCAAAGTACCATTTCCACTTTGCCAGACTGGTGATCCAAGAGTTCTTGGAAGAAGCGCTTCAAACGCTCGATCGCATCGCGAACGCGCCGTCTTTCGGCTTGCAAGAGAACGGTTTGGCGGCCATGGATGTTGTCATCGAGCCCCTGCGAAAGAATGGCCAGCTTCAGTTGAACATTCCGCCACTCGGAGCCGAGCTTCAGCGCGGGTTGTTGAAGGGTGATACTTTACTCTTGTCGAGGACCGGCGCCACCGATCGTTCATTGACGCTCGGTGAGCTTCCTACGGGCTCGCGAGGTTTCGACGATAACACCGGATCGAGATCTCGCACGGGCGGGTACCATGCGGAGACTGAGTTTGAAGCCGAAGTCGTGACAAGCGCCAACAGAGTCACCGTTCGTTTGATTGGTGTCGGTGCTGAAGATGCGGCGACGGTGTACGGTGCCGGCTGGCGTGTCGATAAACTGGCCAACCGCACGTCTTTCCATCGTCAATTGAAGTCGATGGAAGACATGATGGAGGTCAAGCAGAGCACGGGCAGCAAGGCGAGCGTCGACGTCAACATTCGCGATACGCTCATCGCTGGATGGGATGGCAGCAAGGAAAAGCAAAAGCAAATTCCGGAAATGTGCGAAGCAAATCTCGCCGAACACATGCACATTGCGACGCGTCAGAAGATGATTGATCAAGCGAAGGATATTCCGGCGATGCAGCACATGAACCAGTCGCAAATTGACGCTCTCATGGCGGCGTTGTTCAACCGCGTGACCCTCATCCAGGGTCCGCCCGGTACGGGTAAGACGCACACAGCCGTAGCGCTCGTGCAGATGTGGCTCAGATGCCGCACTTCACCGATTTTGTGTACGTCTGACTCCAACATTGCAGTTGATAACCTCGTCGATGGTTTGGCTCGAGCCGGCGTGCGCGTGGCTCGGATCGGTCGTCCGGAGGCTGTCCGTCAAGATTTGATGCCTTACATGATTGAAAGTATCGCGGGTATCGACCAAGACTGCAGATGGAGCAAGGATGAGCAATTCAAGGCGATCAACAACGCCCTGAGACAGGCTGAAGTCATTTGTGCGACGTGCGCGGGAGCGGGAAGCGACATCTTGGAGCGATTTTCATTCGAGGCGTGTCTCATCGATGAAGCCACGCAGGCCACCGAGCCGGCGACCATCATTCCGCTCACCAAGGGTTGCAAGCAAGTCGTGTTGATCGGGGATCAGAACCAGTTGCCGCCGACCATTATCAGTCGCGAAGCCGAAGCGGCCGGTCTCGGTGAAAGCCTTTTTGAGCGTTTCATTCGATCCGGTATCCGCACGTACATGTTGAAGGTGCAGTATCGTATGCACCCCGCCATCGCTCTTTTCCCGTCTCAGACGTTTTACAAGGGTGAGTTGCTTTCTGGTACGCCACCGAATCAGCGCCGTGCGCCGCTCGGCTTCGACTGGCCGGTGCCTGCGGTGCCGCTCGCCTTCGTCAACGTCGAAGACGGCGCCGAGCGCTCCGACGGCTCTTCGCAAACCAACCCCGCTGAAATTCAACGCGTGGTGAACATTGTGAAGAAGCTCGCTGGACAGCACGAAGTGCTTCCGGGTGACATCGGCGTCGTGACGCCGTACAGCGCGCAAGCGAGAGCGATCAAAAAGATTCTTCGAGGCAACGCTCCCGAGCGTACGAGATTTGACGCGCCAGCCGATCCAACGTCGATGAAGGCGGTTGAAGTCGCCACTGTCGATGGTTTCCAGGGTCGTGAAAAGGAAGTGATCATCTTTTCGTGTACTCGCGCGAACATGAACGGTAACGTCGGTTTCTTGGCTGACACTCGTCGCGTCAACGTCATGCTCACTCGCGCCAAGCGCGGCTTGATCATCGTCGGACACATGAAGACGTTGCAACAAGACGAAATCGTCTGGAAAGGCTGGCTCAAGTGGGCCCGGGAGAGCGGTCTCATCTGCGGTTTATCCGCGACCGACTCCGACGCCGCGAACAGATTGGCGTCGATCGGCATGAGCTCGGCTTTGGAGATTGGCGGCACCGGCATTGGCCAAACCTTTGTTCAAAATGCGTTGGGCGCTCCGGTTTCGTGGGGCACCGGCGGAATAATGGAATCGCCGTCTCAACCTCGACTCGCCGAGCGCGACGTCATTCCCGACGCGTGGGACGACAGCGACGGCGAGGGAGAGGCGAACACCGACACACAAACGATGCCGAGCGTGTCTAGCATGACGGGCATCGCGGACGAAGCGTGGGATTCGGATTAGAGAAAACCAGAGTGGGGGGAAATTGATGGAGTGTATAGTTAATGAGGGGGTTCTTAGAGTGGAGAAAACAGAAGTCTTAATGATACTGAGTTGATTGATCAAAACTATTGCGCTAAGATTCTACGCTACGCTACGCTACGCACACGTCTACAAAGAATATAATTTTTGTCGCTCGCTCGCATACTCTGACGCCTGTCGCTTTGCGGCGTCGTACGTCGTAATCTCGGTCGGCACCGGCAAAGCGGAGCGCTCGGAAACGACACTCACAAGTTTTAAAAAATAATGCCAAAGGATGGCTCGAGAACAGATGGAGATCGCGTCCGCGCCGCCGAGCGCCGTGCCCGTGCGACCGTCGTGGGCGGAAGCCGTACCTTCACCAAGAGCCCACGAAATACTCTCGTCTCCATCGCCTGCGAGTTCGCGGCCGCCGCTCGCGGTGTCGACACCACCGCACTCGATCTTTATCGAACTGTAAAGCATCCAAGGATGCGGAAGCGCGGTCTCACCTCGCGCCCGCCCACTACAGCACGTCGCGTACGCGCACCGCGCGAAGTCGTATTTTCTTCCGATGACGACGGAGGTGAGACGCACTGGTTCCAAGAAATGGCTCAGTAAAGCACCCTGTAATCCCAACGCGTGCCATCGGATAATCTTATCGCTGCAGGATAAAGACTTACCGGCCACACCGATCGCATCTGAGGCGCGTGAAATCAACACGCATCCCGGAGGACCGGCGCGCGCGTCGTCTTCGCTCCCCTTGTGCGAGGGACCAAACCAAAGCTTATTCACATCCGGTGCGTCGTGCATTTGATGACTCGACGACTCACGCTCGATCCAATCATACGTGACGTCACCCCTTGGGCCCGCGCTCGCCGCGCCGCACGGAGCCGTGGACACGTACAAGTGCACGGTGACTCCTCGCCTCAGCGTCGCCCTGTGTGTGCCGCGTCGCTCCAACAACGGACTCTCACCGGTGTCCATCAAGCGAATCAGTTCGCGATAAAGCACTCGGAGAAACCCACGCCGGGCGAGAACTTCGGCGTGGCTATCGCGAACGTGCGCGTCCCAGACAACCGTGTCGTTGGCGCCATCGATGGCTGCGGCGACTTCGCTCGGGATGAATTTGGTTCCCACGCCGAGAGAGAGCGCGACGATATCATCCGGCTCTGTCGCGTTCACGTCCCGCATGACGATGCCCGCGATGACGGCGGTACCTCTCGTCGCGATCACATGCGCTTTACATCGAGACTTGTACTCCGCACCGACCCTGGCGGCGATTCTGTTCGCCAACCGGGACGAGTTGGCGTCTCGGCGTTCGCTCGCCCGGGCGGCGTCGCGTTCCGCAAGCGCGAGCTCCTCCGCGGTCGGCGGTGATCCGTTCGAGCGCATCGCTCGATCTATCACGGCGTCAACATCGATATCGATGGCTTTGGTACAGCACCACATGATGCGATCGTTCAACGCAGCGCTTATGTCATTTCCGTTGATCCAGAGCGTTCGCATCGGGTTGTTTGCCTCTCGCCGCGCCGTCATCGCTCGTAAAAGCAATTCAGCGCCGACATCGGTGATTTGATTGTGATCCAAGTGAATTTCGATGAGCTTCGAAGTCTTCGCGGAGCGATGAATGGCTTTGGCGATCGCCGCGCACCCGTCATCACCGATTTGGTTACCGCCGACGTCGAGCACTTCCAACCCGGCGTGCGTCTCGACAAGCGTCGCCAACGCCTCGGCCCCACCGACGCCCACCTGATTCGTGTACACGGCGAACTCGCGTAACTCGTCGTGCATTTCGCGTAGAGCGTCGACGATCACCGCGCACCCGCGTGCGCCGATGCCGTTGTGATGCACGCCGATCGCTCGAGCGCTCTGGCGTTTGCGGCGCAAAGCCTCGGCAACGCCCTCCGCACCCTCATCGCCCAGATGCCTATCTGAAACGCTCTTGAGCGCTTCATCGCACGATGTGTTTAAAATAAAATTTGCAGCCGCCCGACCGGCTAATCTTCTGAAAGATGCCGTCCCGAATCCAGGATTTCCGCTGGCGTTGACGCTCGTCAGCGAAGGAGACGATTCAACGACTTTTCGCAACGCTTCCATGCCAATCTCCCCTATCGCGTTATCTCGCAAATCCAACCCGACGACCCCGTCGCAGAGACGAATTGCTTCGATCACGCATCCGTCCACGTCGTCGTCGGTCAGGCCAAACTTACGAAACGACATCAACGCGCCGGAATCGTCTCGCCACGCTGCCGCCGCCGCCGCCGCCCGTTTCGCTCGCCAATTTTCTCGACACTTTCTCCCGATCTTCTCCACGATCTCCGCGCTCGCGCGATGATTATTCGTCAACACAATCTCCTCCACGTTCCCGTTTCGCTCGCACGCGCGCAACAACGCCGCGCACGCCTCTTCGCCCGCGTCGTTGTCCCGCAGGTTGACTCTCTCGCACGCCGAGACGTCGCTGTCCATCAACGCTCTCGCCAACGCCACCAACGCGCCATCGCGCAGGGCGCACTTGGATAGATTCACTCGTCGCACCTCGGCGATCGCTCGAAACGTCTCATCGAGCGCGTCGTCGTCGAGCTCGCGCTCGAGTTCGCCCAGCGCCGGCGTCTCCGCCGTCGACAGTTCCTCCAACCACCCACTCTCTCCCGCCCGCACGCCTCGCGCGATCGCCCTCGCGAGCTCTGGCGCGCGGAAATGTCCCAAACAACCGCTCACGCTCACCCCTCGCGCCCGCGCGCGCGCCGCGGCGTCGAACACAGCCTCGAGCGCGTCCCCGTTTGCAAGCAGACACTTTCGCAGCGCCACGCTCTCGCCCTCTCTCGCGCGCGACGCCGCGCGCGCGCGCGCCTGGTCCGCGTCGAGCGTCGCCACGACAGTTTCCCGTCGCCCCATCGCCGCGCTCGCGCGCGTCGACGTCGCGACGCCGCACACTGACCCGCGACGGGCTCGCGCAACCGCCAGAATTGCCGCACAACATGGCGCGCGCCCTCTCATCGCGCCCGCGCGTCGCGCCGTCTCGTCGCGCGCGTCGCGTCGGACGCATCGCCGCCCTCGCGTGCGCGCTCGCGAGTCTCACCTCTCTCGACGTCGCGCGCGCGCACGGATTCACCACCGATCGCGACGCCCATCATGAGGGCGACCACGCGTCCCGCGACGAGAACGGGTACGTGCGACGCGCGGTCGACGTGAGCGAGCTGCCGAGCGACACGCTCGAGAGAGACGTCACGCTCTCGAGCGTGACGACGTCGAGCGACGGGAGGGAGGTGTCGTTCTCGATCGTCGATTACGATGGGGCGTCGGGACGGCTTGAATTCGAGCTCGCGCACGCCGAGGCGCTTTGGGAGGCGCCGCTCGTGGTGAGGATCGAAGCGAACGGCGAGAGAAGCGTGTTAGGACGAGAAGAGGTAGAGACGGCGCTCGGGTGCATGTACGAGGGGGAGGTGACGGAGACCGGGACGGGGCGGCGGTGGACGGCGAGGGCTGTGCTGTGCGACGGCGAGGCGACGGTGAGCACGTTCGTGAACGACGCCCCGGTTGAGTTCGTCGCCGATTTTCAGGGATCGGACGCGTCGACACATGGTCGTGGACGAGGTTTGGCGGCGCGTTTGACGCCGAGATCGCTCTTGGAGGGAAGGACGATGCGGACGAAGAGGACGACACGGCTGCCAAAGGGACGCTCGCTCGCTCGCGTCGAGGCGGCGTATAGGGTGGATAACTCGACGTCCGCGCGCTCGCGGTCGAGAAATGACGGTCGACGATTGGCGGTGACGAACGATCCGAACGGGAGATACGTCGAGACGGCTGTGTACGTCGGTAAGGAGTATATGGCGCTGTACAATCACGATCCCTCGCTCGTTCTCGCGAGACTGGGTCTCATCTGGGCCGAGTGGCAATCCATCTTCGATTCGACGACGAGCATGGATCCGAAAGGGTACGTCATCGCGAAACAAGTCGTCTATCCGGCGTCGAACGCGGCGAACGCGTGGGGCTCGAAGCCAGCGTCGATTGGAGACTGGCTCGACGACGTCGCCGTCCATGTCCAGCCTCTTCTTGCGTCCACGCCTCAGTTCGACACCACGGTCGTCATGAACGATTACGGAATCTTCGGGCAAACGATCGGTTTGGCGTGGGTCGGAACCGTGTGCACGTCGTATCAAAACAATCGTTATCGGTACAGCGTCAACACCGGAAGCGAGGCGTCGCTCGCGTACTGGTCGCAGCTTATCGGTCACGAGGTCGGACACAACCTGGGATTCGGCCACGACGGCTCAAAACCGGGGTGTAACGATAACGGTATCATGGGCTCGTACATCAACACCGATGGAAACGCGCGGTACTCCGAAGGCGACGGGTGCGACGCGAACATTTGGAACACTGGAACGTACAGATATGGAGGTATTTTGAGAGAAGTGGATTACGACTGCCTGTCATACGCGAACACTGAGTTCACGGACGCGTTATCGAGCGCGCCGACGACGTTACCACCCTCTCCGCCTCCGCCTCCTCCTTCTCCCCCCCCTTCACCCCCGCTTCCACCCGGGCAAGTCGGGAATCCTTCGCCGCCGCCTTCGCCGCCGCCGCCGCAAATCACGGTGTTTCCTCCACCTCCGGCCCCGCTCGGCTCGAACGGAGGAAATCCAGTCACCGACGGCACGACAAAGTACATCCAGACCGTCATCAGCGTCGGCGGAGTCACGGTCTCGTACTTTACAACGGCGACGAGAAATGCGTTTCTGCTCGCCGTCGTTGAATACCTCAACCTCCAGGCTCGTCCCGGTTCGGTTTCTCTCGTCTCCATCACCACGACTTCACGACGTCGTCGCCGTCTGTTGCAATCATCGGCGGTCGACGTGACGATCAAGGTGAATCCAGCGAGTGACGAAGAAGAAACGACCGTCATCGCAGCCTTAGCCCCGGCGCAGAGCTCGCGCTTGACGAGCGCGCTGCAAACCGAACTGCCCCAAATCACCACCGCGACGCCGCAGACGACGACTAGATATATCGTGTTGGAGGAGCCTCCGAACACGGATATCGATCGTCTTCGTCAGTTCGGTGCCCTCATATTCGCCGTGGTCGTCATCTTTTTCGTCTTCGTGCCGGCTCTGTTCCTCTACTTGGCCTTTACGAATCCCGAGGGGAAAATCGCCGAGGTGCTCGTCGTCGTCTTTGGATTGAAAACGTTTCAATTCACTCGTCGCTCGTGCTGCTGCTACTGGCTTCGCGGCGCTGAGGATCCGTTCGCGGACGTCGATCTCGATCCGGCGACGCGTTACCGAGACGGCGACGACATCAATCCTCATCAGAGAGCCAAGCGCCAGCGCCAGGCGGCGGAGGCGCACCGCCGACGCGTCGACCCGGTGCGTCGCGAGAAACCGCGCGGGCTCAACATTTTTGGTCGTCGCGCGTGAGACGTGCCGCACCGCGTATGTAATGAAACCAAAGTGATGGTAATAATGCTCAGTCCAACGCTCGTTCGCTCGCGTCATCCTCGCCGCGGCGCGTTCGACTTCGACGCGACTCGTCTTTGACGAGAGCGTCAAAATTCACCTCCGGCCGCAATCCGACCGCACACGCCGACGCCGACGCGCGGATACCGCGAAGAGCGCGCGTCGACGAACTCGACGCAAACGAACGCGCGCGTCGCGTCCGACCGCTCGTCCTCGAAGTTGGTCGTCGTCGTCGTCGTCGACGCCGCGAATTCGCAACCGGCGCTCTCGATCAAAGGGAAGCGAACACCGTTCGTCGACGCGTGAAGCCATGTCGCGGTGCGATACCTACGCCGACTGCACGGACGCGTCCAAATACTGCGCCGCTCTCCTCGGTTCGCCGCGGGGCATCTGTCGACCGTGTTTGGAGTGTGCGCAGAACGGGGACGCCAACGAGGGAGAGTGTCCCGAGCGGTGCGACGCGTACTCGCCAATACTCACGAATTCATCCGTGGGCGTCTTCTCCGGAGATTTCACGTATTGGCAGCACGTGTCGGCGTCGGCGCCGAGTCACGGCGACGCGCTTCCGAAGGGGTGCGTGGCGAGCGCTGACGCGAACTCGAATGCGTTTGGGTCGACGAAGTGGTACACGAAGTGCTCGACGGCTCTGGTGAGGCGAGATGGGGATAGATTCTGTGACATATCTGCCCTGACGCGGGCGGAACCGTTTTATCAGTGCATTGCGTCGTCGCACACGAATTATTGCGGGACGAACTCGCCGAATTTTTGTCTGGCGACGAGTTATTTTGATTGTTGTCCGGTGAGACCGGGACCGTTGGCGGGGGCGTGCATCGGCACGGCGGTTGGGATACTCATGATCGTGTACTTTATCATTCGCGTCGTGTATCGAAAACGGATGAATAAATTTAGAGCCACGATTCAGGTGGTCATAGCTGCGAATAAGTTTAAGCGAGCGTTGCGACGCAAGAGCGAGGAGGGGGACAGAGCCGCGGCGGCATCCGCCGACGCGGCTGAGCGGGGCGACGCGCCGGCGCCCTCGAAATGAATCCCCAGCTCGGGAATATGAAACTACGCGCGGTTCACCACGCGCGTGTGTTTTCTCCGTTTTTCTACTGTTACCGCTTTGAATAGTCAGTAAGTCACGCAGTCGCGACGTCTCGTAGTTGTCGATACGCAGTCAAGTTGGGTTGGCGTCTTCGGGTGCTACAAAATCTGTAGATTTGAAACATCACAAGACGAAAGCTAGAAAACGCGCTCACACCTCCATATCCTCGTCGTCCTCATCGTCCGACTCGTCGTCTTCGTCTTCGTCTTCGTCTTCGTCCGTCTCCCACTCCTCCTCCTCCTCCTCGACACTACCTCCCTCCGCCGCTCGATCGCGTCCCATGACGTCTTGCAACACATCAACCGCATCCGTTGCCTCTGAATACACCGTCGTCATCGTATCCGCCTCTTCGACAGCCACGCGTTCCGCACCGCCGCCCCGGCTCGTCGCGCTCGCGTGCAACACCAACTCTAAACGTCCCAACAACGCTTGCAACGACCCCTGCATTGACACGTGACTCTCGATCGTCTGCGATAGGCGCATCAACGTCGCCCTCGCCTTCGGCGCGCTCGACGCGTATCCCGCGTGATGCAACAGTATCGTCCTCGCCCACTTCGCGCACCTTTCGCCGGCGTTCGGCTTGGCTTGCGCCCTCGCCGCGCATTCGCTCAACAACTTCATCGCGTTCGTCGCGCTCAGCTTGGCCACCGTGTTCGCGATCGTTGTCCGATCGCTCACCGACAAACACCGTTCGATCAGCGCCACGTCGTCCGCTCGCAGCGCCTGCGAGAGGAGCGCCGCGAGCGAATCCGCCTTGGCGCCGCCGCCCTCCGTCCCCGTCCCGCCCAACGCGTCGTCCAACGGTCGTCTCGTCCCGCTCGCGCGCGCCTCCTCCCCATCACCCTGCGCGCTCGCTTTCGACCGTTCGTTCGCGCTCCCGAGCGCGCGCGCCCGCGCGCCGAGCGTGGACGTCGCCGCGACCGCCGCCGCCGCGTCGCCGCCGCCTCGATTTCCGTCGCCATCCTCACCGTCACCCGCGCGCGCGTGCGGCTCCATCACCGACGGCGGCGCCGCCGATCGATGTCGACGTTTCGTCGCCGTCATCTCGCGTCGTCTCGAGAGGTCTCGCGCGCGTCCACCGCCGTCGCGTCGGCGGATGGCGACGCCCGCGCGACGAGGGCCGGTGGGACACCGAGTCCCTCCGGCCTCGAGTGAGGACCCAAGGAATACCTCGTTAGGTGGTTTCGGGATCAAAGTACGTGGGAACCGGTGGGGCGAGCGACAATACATACATGTGATAAACATGGTTTTTTGACGGATCGTGACTCAACGGGGAAAGGGACTGGATGAGATTCGAAACGCGCGCGCCTCGGCTGTCGGGACGGCACGCGTCGACGCGCGTCTCCTCTCTCGCGCGAGCGCGAGCGCGTCGTCGTCGTCGTCGTCGTCGTGGATATGTCCGATGACGTCGCGAACGCCGCGCCGGTGCGCGCGTGCGCGCTGTGTCCACCGCGGGCGCAGAGAAATCGACGCCCGCGCAAAACGCTCCGTCGATGTTTCGACGCCCTCGACGCCGACGACGTCGTCGGACCGATCCTGTGCGACGACAGGGACGTCGTGCCAAAGTACACCCACCAGGCGTGCGCGCTGTGGTGCCCGGAGGTGTACTTTGACGCGAGGGTGGAGAAGTTGAAAAAGTTGGAGACGGCGCTCAAGCGCGCGAAACAAATCGCGTGCGCGTGGTGTAAAGGGCGAGGCGCGGCGATCGGGTGCGCGGTGGAGGCGTGTCCGAGGAGTTATCACTTGGAGTGCGCGCACGAGGCGGGGTGCTCGTTCGTGCAGAGCGAATTTTTGTTGGCGTGTCCGAGACACGCGAGACGTTTGGCGAGCGAGCGGGCGGACGCGAGGTGGCAAGACGTGGGCGTGGAGGACGCGGAGGCGTTGAACAGAGAGGAGGACGGGCGAGGAGAGGGAGAGACGCGAGACGCGAAGGGGGCGTCGACGTCGGGCGCGGCGGCGGAGGGCGGCGCGAACGGTGTCGTCGTGGGGGCGAGCGGGCCCGTGGCGGCGGCGGCGGCGGCGGGCGCGACGCCGATTTTGAATAGGATTCGAGCGGCGGCGGAGATCAGTCGAGGAAGGAAACAGAGGAAGAAGAATAAGAAGCGGGTCAAATTGAACGACGATAAGTTCATGAACACGCACGAGGGGGCGATTTACCGCGCCGTCATGGAGGCGGGCGTTCGGTTACACGCCGAGAGAGAGAAGAGCACGGGCGCCATCGCGGACGACGACGAAGCGTTCAAGCTTCGGGAATCGCGACGATTGGAGAAAGATAAGAGCGAGATTCCGCGAGTCGTCGTCGGAGGCGGGCTCGGGACGTCCATCTATTCCCAAGGTTGGGAATCCCTCGCGGGTATGGAGGAACACGTCAAGACGCTAAAGGAGATGACCCTCTTGCCGTTGACGTATCCGGAAATGTTTGAGAGTCTCGGCGCGGGCGCGGCGCGCGGCGTCCTCTTGCACGGGCCTCCGGGCACGGGTAAGACGGCGGCCGTGCGCGCGCTCCTCGGCGCCGCCGCCAAGGGTCCACGACCGATTAGCTTTTTCAGTCGTCTCGGCGCCGATTGCTTGGGCAAGTACAGCGGAGAAGCCGAGCGCAAGCTTCGTCTCTTGTTTGAAGAGGCTGAAAAGAGACAACCGAGCATCATATTCTTTGACGAAATCGACGGCTTAGCGCCGGCGCGTCGAGGCGGTGGCGGTGCCGGCGCGCAGGACGAGATTCACTCCTCCGTCGTCGCCACGCTGCTCGCGCTCATGGACGGCTTATCCGGCCGAGGCTCCGTCGTCGTCGTCGCGTCGACCAACCGACCGGACGCCGTCGATCCCGCGCTTCGACGCCCCGGACGGTTCGATCGCGAGCTTTTCTTCGGACTTCCCGACGCGGACGCTCGAGCGAAGATTTTAGCCGTACACACTCGCGCGTGGACGCCGCGTCCCAGTCGCGAGACGCTCGACGCCGTCGCCGAGCGCACGGAGGGTTGCGCGGGCGCCGACTTGCGCGCCATCGCCAACGCCGCCCTCATGAGCGCGCTCATGCGCGCGTGTCCGTCTCTGCTCGGCGGTGATCCCACGCGCGATTCGCTCGGCGCTGAACTCGAGGCGAAATTACCTCCGCCGGAGAGCGCGATTCGAGCGCTCGAGGACGCGCGGCGAGCGGCGGCGTCGGGACACGTCGGCGCCGGAATCTCGCTCGAGCAATTCGACGCCCTCGCGACGCGCGTGCGCGTACGTTGGCCTCTGGAGGACGCGCATCACGACGCCACGATCGTCGGGTACGATCGAAACACCGTCAGTCATCGCTTACAGTACGACGATTCCAATCTCTTCGCCGGCGAGGAGGCGTGGATGCAATTGTTTCGACCAAACGTCGACGTCGTCGTCTTATCGAACGACGTCGACGCGATCGAAGGAACGACCAAGACGCGCGAGCGCGCGCTCGAGGCGCTCACCAGCGCTCGAGCGCTGGCGAGCAAGCACCGAGAGAGTCGCGCCGAGGGCGTGTCCGTGTCCTCGCGCGATTGGACGAGAGCGCTGTCGACGTCTTCGAGCGCGTGTTCGGCGAGAAGCGCCGCCGCCGCGCTCGTGCCTCGAGGTAAATCGTTGGAACACTTTTTGTGTCCGATGCTCGATCGCGTCGTGCGAGATGCCGTGGTGGAGTGCGTGAAGCGCGGCGCGCCGACGACGTCCAAGTGTTTGGCGGCGGTGGAGATGGCGCGCGCGGCGTCGGACGCGGCGGCGCTCGAGCGCGCGCTCGTCGACGCGGGAGCCGTGGCGGCGAGTCGAGGGATGAGCGACGCGTCCGCGCCGAACGCGCTCGAGGCGTCCGACGACGGTGACGACGGTGACGACGCAGACGACGACGTCGCCGCCGAAGAGAAAGACAAGCTCGTGCCGAGCGACGATCGAGGGGGATGTCGATTGCTCCTCTCCGGTCGCCCCGACGACGGTCAGCGAGAAACCATGGACGTCATCCTCCACGCCCTGAGCGGAACGTCGTCGCACTTGATCAATCTCCCCACGCTCATCTCTCACGGTGATGGCGACGCGGCTCGCGGCGTCGGACCGGCGCTGCTCGAACCTCTTCGACAAGCGTCCAAGACGAAGACGACGCTCGTCATGCCGGATTTGGAATCGTGGGCGCTAGCGAGCTACGCCGAGGCGGATGGCGAGGTCGTCGGCGTCACCACGAGCGCGCTGTGGGATCTCGTGCAGAGCACGGTCGCGGACTGTTACGTGCCGACGAACGCGGGCGAGGGAGGCCTGTACGTCGTTGGATCGGTGAACGCGCCGAGGGACGCCGTGCCGGGGGCGATTCGACACTTTTTCGAGTGCGCCGGAGTCGCGATGGACGTCGAGCCTCGTCTCGATGACGCCTCCGTCTTCGCGTGCGTCGATCGCGCCGCGCGCGAGATCGCATCCGTGGACGTGCCGGCGGCGTACGACGACGCGAGACGTCGTATCACCGCCAAGAGCGCGTCGGACGCGGCGGCGCGAGCGGCGAGCGTCGCGGCGTCGGCGACGTCCGAGGTGGACACGAACGAAGCCGCGTGTGAGGCGCTTCGCGTGCGCGTCAGACGGTCTCGAGCCATCGTTCGCGCCGCCATCGCCAAGTGCACGAAAGAACTCTTCAAGACGCGTCGTTTCGATCGATTTTTCGATCGTTCCGAGCAAGCAGGCAGGCTCGCGCGATTGGCGCTCGATCGTAAAATCGGCGATCCTCATAAATTCATCAAGGATCTTCGCTCGTGCGCCAAGGCTTTGAAACCTCGGCAAAACACGCACTCGAATTTCCACAAGCCCGTCGCGTCTTTGGGATTCAGCGCGGTGGACACTCTCGAGAGCTGGCTTCACCTCGGCGTCTCCAAACTCTACGACGAGTACGCGGCGAGAGACGCCGAGTACGACGAAGCCTTGGCCGCGAGCGCCAAGGCCATCGCCTCCGCGCCCGACGCGCGTCCTTCATCGTCAACACCCATCGTCGACGACGGCCAGGAGACGGCGCAGACGCCCGCGCGCGTCCGAGACGCCGCCGCCGCGCCTCCGCGTCTTCGATTCGACGACGTCTTCGAGGCGGCGCGCGACGCGCTCCGCGCGCGCGTCGGCGATGCCTCCTCGCGCACGCTCGAGGACATCCGTCGTGCGATAGACGACGTACGAATCCAGTTCATCGCGGACGAACGTGCGCGCGCGCTCGCGGGCGTCGTCCGATGAACCGACCGCGTCGGCGGCGCGGGCTCAACCGCCGCCGCCTCTAGTTAGAGTGTGATTCAACGCACCCCTCACCGTACTCGTCGCCGCGCCGCGCCGCGCGCGACCGATGGGCGCGAGCGCGAGCGCGATGGCGTGCGCGTCCCCTCCTCGCGCGGACGCGTCGAGCGCCGTCGTCGAGGTGACCGAGGTGGACGTGGCTGTGCTCGAGCTCAAGCGCACGAAAGCCGCGCTCGAGGCGCGCGTGCACCGCGCGCGCGAAGACATCGCGCGAGATGTCGACGCGGCGCGCGCGAACGCATCGTTCGCGACCGTCGCCAAGCGTCACTTGCGCGCCAAGCGCGCGCGAGAGGCGATGTGCGAGCGGTTGAATGATTATTTGCTGACCGTCGAGCGCACGCTGTTGGAGATTGACGCCGCGCAGGCGACGGCGCACATGGTGCGCGCGTTGAGAGCGGGGAGAGACGCGTTGACGACGGTGACTCGCGCGTGCGAGGACGTGGACGAATTAATGCGCGATCTCGAGGGTGTGGGAAGATGGTTCGCCGCGTTGGGCGAAGACGTCCCGGTGCGAGACGACGAAATCGAAGACGATTACGCCGCGCTCGTACGCGAGACGACCGACCGCGCGACGCGGGACGACGCGGACGTCATCTCGTTACCGAGCGTGCCCGCGTCCTCGATCGCGGCGTCGCGCGAAGAGACGATGGAGGCGACCGGAGAGACGAGACGGGCGACGGCGCTCGCGAGTCCCGGATAGCCCGTCTCCACAAGACGGCGCGCCGCGCGCTCGAGGAGTCGGCCGATGCGCGCGCTGTCGGTGCCGAACGCGAGTGCCATCGAGCGCGCATCCGCGACGCGGACGCGCGCGCGTCGAACGAGTCGCGCACGACGCGCGGAGTCGTCGACGTCGGGGCGAAGGGGCTGCTTTTTTGGGCGCTCTGACGCCGAGCAATGGCTCGCCGACGAGCGCGGTGACGGTGACGCCGACGACGCGGACGCGCCTTCGACGACCGATGCGACCGAGTCGTCGTCCTTCGACGCCGCGTTTGCGAGCTTGGCGAGACGTAAGCGTGGATTGACGCTCTTCGAACGAGAGTTGGCCAAGGATGAGGACGACGTCGACTTGCTCGCGGCCGCCACGTTCATCGCCATGCACGCGAATCCCGACCTCGAGGTGGACGACGTGCGACGATCCATCGATGAGATGGCAAAGATTGTCATGGAACGTCTCGACGCGGACGTCGAGGAGAGATACCCGCTGCGCACGGTGAAGACTATTTCTCGCGCGTGGGCCGCCGACTTGGGATTTAAAGGCAACGTGGAGGACTATTACGACGTCGGAAACTCGTGCATCGATCGCGTGCTCGAGACAAGGACGGGAATTCCGATCACACTGTGTTTGGTATACATGGAAATCGCCAAACGGTGCGGCGTGGAGATGGTGGACGTGGGCATTCCCGGACACCTCTTGTGCAGACCCGTCGCCGAGGGCATGGAGGTCCTCGTCGACGCGTTCAACCAAGGCGACCTGCTCTTCATCGAGGAGGTTGAGGACATTCTGAGCAGGAACTCTCTCTTGGTCACGGGCGAAGACGGCAAGGTACGGATCGATCGCTCGTTTTTGACGGAGACCAAGGTGCGAAAAAAGGCGTTTCTCACGCGCATGCTCACCAACCTCAAAGCCATCTACTTTGCGAGGGAGGATTACGAACGCGCGCTTCAAATCGTCGAATACATGCCGACGTGCAACCCGTACGAATCACTGAATGAACCGCTCACGCGCACGCTGGGCGTGTTGTATTTCAAGAACGAACGATGGATGGACGCGCTCGAGATGTTTTCCCGACTCGAGGCGTCGGATCCCGAGGTCGAGGCGTACGTCGAGCGCGTGACTCGCGTCTTGGCGCTCGAACGCGACGTCGTCGGCGGTGGTACCGGCACCGAGGAAAACGAAAACGACAACGACGATGTAGACGATAGACTATCACACGACTAGGCACCGCGACGCAGTAGCATTAAAAAATAAATAATTGTACACTCGACGTTCTTACGTTTTCAGCACTGCCTCGCCCGCCGCGCGTTCAATTTTTTATTCTTCTTCTTCTTCTTTCTCGCCGCCGTGCCGATTCGCTCGGGTTTCCCTCCCCCACCCCCCCCCTCCGTCTCCTCCCGCCGCCTCTTCGCTCCCCCGATCGCGACGTCCGATCGTCCATCGAACGCCATCGTTCCAATCGTCCCGCCGCTCGTGCTCGCCGCCCCCGCGCGCGCGCTCGCCGTCTTCGCCGCCGCTCGATACGCCTCCACGTCCAGCGTCACCCGTCGCTCGATCTCTCGCGCCGGCATCACCCCGACCACCGTCGGCACGCGATCCAACGCCGAGCGCCCGTCCACCGCCTCCTCCGCCCCCGCCTCCTCCGCCGCCGCGTACGCAGCCAACTTGGCGTCGATGAATGCGCGCTTTTTCCGGTACGTCTCCGTGCGCGCGCGCTTCCGCTCCGCCTCGACGCGCGCGTTGTGTTTATACTTGCGCGTCAGACCCTTCGTGCGCGTGCCCTTCGGACACGGCATCGCGTCGTCGTCGGCTCGCGCGCGCCACTGTCCCGCTCGCGCGCGAGGCGGGGTCGACCGCCTCCAAGAGGTGGTCGCGACGAGTCGATGACGTTCATGGGTGTGTATGGGTCATCGGTCCGAGAATCGAGGTATAGTGAATATGTCCATCATATAGGGAGTTCACAGCCACACTACGTACGCGCGCGCGGGACACATCGATCGAACCAACCCGGACCGACCGTCGCCACGACGCGACGCGCGAGATGGTGGGCGTCGTCGCCGCCGCGCGCGCGCCGGATGGGTTACTGTGTGAGATCATGTGCGTGCGATCGAACGAGGCGAGCGAACGCGAGCGACGCGACCGAGCGACGCGGTGCTGACGGTGATGATGTCGCGTTTTTAAACGACCGCGCAGGCGAGATAAATTGCGCGCGCGATCGACGTGGTTGGAGCGCGAGACGACGACGACGGCGGGCGCGGAGCCGACGGGTGCGGAGTCGACGGTGATGGTGACGCCGACGGACGGCGGTGGGGCGGCGTCGAGGGCGCGGCGAAGCGTGGGAGGACGAGGGACGCCGGGGACGACGCGGGCGACGGCGTTGGCGAGGCGCACGCGGGACGCCGCGGCGGCGAGGGCGAACGCGGAGGAGGCGAGGGTGAAGGCGATGCTAGAGGGGAAAAAGATGAGCGAGCGAGAGATCAGGGCGGCGTCGGAGCGTTTGTATAGGGGCGTGGGGGTGGCTGAGCGCGAGGACGGGACGACGCCGAGGCGCGGGGCGACGGAGGAGGACGCGGCGGCGTGTACGTTTACGCCGAAAATCAGCGCGACGAGTCGGAAATTGGCGCAAAAGTTTAGAGAAAAGCAGCAACAGTCGCAGCAGCAGCAGCAGCAGCAGCAACAGTCACGACCGCAACAGCAGACGGACCAGAAGGCGCACCGCGAGAAGCGAAACCAGCTCGCCGCCCCCACCGCCGATACACCGACGAACGCGGCGACGTTGACGACGCGGGAGCGCGCCGAGTTGGCGGAGATTGACGCGCATTGCACGTTCACGCCGACCATTTCGCGAAAATCGCGGGAGATTCACGCGAGTTTGGTGCGGCGCGCGTCGAGCGCGACGAAGACGCCGTCGTCCTTTGTCGAGCGCTCCAAGGTGTGGGCGCGACGCAAGGAGGAGATTCTCGAAGCTGAGCGAGAGGCGAAACGCGAGGGCGATCTGCGAGACTGTACGTTCCAACCGGTGACGTGCGCCGCGACGTCGTCGTCGCCGATGGCGGTCGCAAAAACACCGACGCCCGGTTTGGAATCGTACCTCGCGCGACAGGAACGCGCTCGAAAGTTGCGCGAGGAGAGAGACGCTAAATTGAACCGTCGCGACGGATCGTCGTGGCGCAACGAGACGACGGTACCTAAAGAATTTTCGTTCCACACCACGTCGACCTCGCGCGCGAAGGGCGACGCGCCCGCGAACGCGCAGTACGCGGACGCGCGAAGGGCGCTCAAAAATCGCGCGCGTCAACCGTCGAGCGAGAGCGCGGCGTGAAGAAAATATCTTAGTTGTACATAATATCTATCTATCTATCTATTAATCTACCTAGCGCCGCTCGCGACGAATTCTCTCGCGGCGACGACGGCGGCGACGACGGACGCCGCCGTCGCGACGGTTCGCGCGGCGCCACCGCCGAGCGCGAGCCCAACCTCGCCGAACAAAACCGCGCGACCCAAACCACCCAACGCGAGCACGCGCACCGTCGTCGCCGCGACGTTCGCGACGACGAACGTCGCGACGCGCGCTCCGCTCGTCGCGCCCGCGGCGACGCACGTCGCGGCGTTCGGCCACGCCAGACTCGCCGCGAGCGCCGCCCACCGCGTCGTCGACCGTCTCCGTCGTCTCGACGCGTCGTCATCCTTCAAACGACCGACGGCGAACAACGCGACGTCTTCCACGCACCGGCGAACCACGGCGACGCACGTCGCCGCCGTCGACGCGCGCGAGAGCGTCAGCGCCACGTTTTTATCACTCGCGTTCATCGCCACCGCCACCATCGCCCACGCGTTCGATCCGCTCGCCAACGCGTACGGCGCGACGAACACGTCGCCTAAAACGCCGAAGATTTGCGTCGCCGCGACGAGGACGACGAGGAGACGTCGACGAGGAGACGTCAAAGTCATCTCGAAGCGTCTTCACGTCGCTCCCTTCACACGATGACGACGACGTGTACGACCGTCCGCGCGCTCGCGGCGCCGCGCACCGGGACGAGACCTCGTCGAGACGCGCGTCGTCCTCGTCCTCGTCGCGCGTCTCCGCCGCCCGGCGCGAGCGCGAGCGCGTCGTCGTCGTCGTCGTCGTTTTTTTGGTCCGTCCCGGACGGGTCCAACCCGCTCGAGGGGCTCTTCGCGAGCGCGTCCCCGATCGACGGTCTCGGCGCGCTCACCGGGTACTGGTACGCCGACGTCTTCGCGGCGATGAACGTGGTGCTCTTAGTGTTCCTCGTCGCGTACACGTCGTCGTCGAGCGATGAGGAGTGAGGCGATGATGGATGGCGATGATGGATGTCGGCGATGGGTGTCGGAGCGACGCGGAATCCAGAATCATGTAAAGAAGCATGTAATAATATACACGAGCGGGACGCCGCCGACGTGCCGACGCACCGACGCGTCTCCGAGCGCCGCCCGTCTCGTGTCGGAGGACCCACGCAAAGACGTTTGCTGCGTAAACCCTAAAGTACGAAAATCGCGCCCACAACCTTGACGATATCATGCGCGACGGGGCAGAGCGATAGACTTATCGACGAGCACTTAGGTAGATCACGACATAGAATACGTGAATGTGGGAGAGGCCCCGAGTTCGATTCTCGGCATCCCCCATCTCTGCTTATCGGGGATGTGGTCTAGTGGTATGATTCTCCCTTCGGGTAGTACCCAGCGCGGAATAG
>Ga0255782_10000828_pt1 | contig 27705 bp, 30 predicted proteins | sample 101ome_26_FD_179980 | JGI IMG/M metagenome (GOLD analysis project Ga0255782, IMG submission 179980) | Coastal salt marsh microbial communities from the Groves Creek Marsh, Skidaway Island, Georgia - 101408AT metaG (version 2) | ecosystem: Environmental > Aquatic > Marine > Intertidal zone >...
TTTGTTCCATCATTGTTCCTTTTAAAAAATATTGTCATACACTTTGATCATTTAGGTATTCCTCTACTGTCCAAAACTTATGATCACCTATCTGCTCTAAAAGTTTTTCTGTGTCTGCTTGTGTAAACGGTTGATATTGACCCTGTAAATGATGAGGCATTTTGATTGTTTCTACTTCTGCATTATATTTTTTTGCAATAGTATTAGCAACTTCTTCTAGATTGTTTGCTTCTCCGGTTCCAACATTAAAAATGCCACTTACATCTTTGTTCATCATTAAATGATGTATTCTACAAACATCATATACACAAATTAAATCTCTATGAAAAGTATCGCTGTTTTCAAAAACCTTTACTTTTCCTTCATGAGATGCTTGTTTCTGCCACTTACTAACCATACTCATTTGATCGCCTTTGTGACCTTCACCCGGACCATAAACATTGAAGTATCTGAATGACTGTACAAGAGAAGTAAAGTTTTCAAAACTTACATCACGCAAACTTTTATCAATTAGATACTTGCTCCAAGCATATGGGGTTTGCGGTAAACATTTACTATTTTCTTTAAAACCGTCATACCCGGGACCATATACTGCACTGGTACTAGCAAGTTGTAAGTTAACTCCAAACTGATCACAAACTTGAATAAGTCTACTAGTGAATTCAAAGTTTTGTTCCCAAACTTTGTCAACATCTTGTTCTGTTGTGTCTGAGATAGCACCTAAGTGTATTACCCAATCATAACGAGTTACGTCTGGAATAATGTTAGGAACCCATTCAAAACCGTCAACATCATAATCTTTTGCAAGAAAATATTGTACCATGTTTTGGCCAATAAATCCTCGAGCTCCTGTAATTAAAATCTTTCCGTTATACTTCTTTTCACTCATGCATATTCTCTAATGTCTTTGTTGTGCTATATCCTTCTACTGTTGGAAATATAACAACATTTGCTAAATCGTTGCCTACAACCGTGTCAAATGTATAATCGCCGCCCTTAACAATTATACTAGGCTGAATCTTTTTAATTAGTTCGTAAGGCGTATTATCATCATATAATAACACATCATCAACAAAAGGTAAAGACAAAAGATTGTTATAACGTGTATTTTCATCGTTATAAGGTCTATTGTTACCTTTTAGTTTTTTCACGCTTAAATCGCTATTTAGACCTACTACAAGACGTTTTCCAAGGCCTTTTGCGTATTGTAATAATTCTAAATGTCCTTTGTGTAAAATATCAAAGCAACCATTGGTAAACACAATGTCTTGCTTCAAATCTTCATGTGTTACCACATGAACACCTCTGTGTTCAACTGCTCTTGCGGCGGCATAGCAAGCATGTTTAGCCGCTTCAAATACGTCTAATCCTTGTTCTATATAGTATGCAAGCACAGCAAGCACAGTGTCTCCTGCACCAGTAACATCTGCAACTTCGTGTGCTGGCTCTTGGTAATGTTCGTACTTCATATCATCGCTGATTACGTGTAACCCATTAGCACCGTCAGTAACTATAAGATATTTCCAGCCGTACTCTTTTAATTTTACAAGTGCAATTTCTTTTCTAAATTCGCCAAACCATTCAGTATATTCCTTCATATTTGGTTTAACAAGAAATGCATTTCTATAAACTTCTGGACCTTGTTTTGGATCAACTAAAACTTTACAATTACGTTTTAGAATTTTTTCTATAGTATTATTACGCACTGTGCCTTTAGCATAATCACTTACGCAAACTAAATCATCAGAAGATAAATTGTTTAAAAGTCTATGTAATGCTTCTACACCCTTGTATTTTTCTTCACGATCCCAACGCATAATATGTTGACCACCTTGGCCAACTAATCTATTTTTAGTTGTTGTCATTGTAGAATCTAATGATGCTTGAAAGTCAATTTTTTCATAATCTTTAAAACAATCAATTATGCTATAACCTTCTTTATCAGATGCAATAGATCCAAACACTCCTATATTTCCGTTTAAACTAGCAATATTGAGTGCAAGATTGGCTGCACCTCCTGGTGCTATTTCTTGGCTGTTTTCTTTTAGCACAGGAACAGGTGCCTCTGGACTAATTCTAGACGCATTACCGATAATCCATCTGTCGAGCATTATGTCGCCGTATACTTTAATCATAGTAAGTCTATTACTTCAAATACTGTTTTAAGTTTTTGTTGGTTTGCTTTGTTTTGTAATGTGTTCTTTAATCCGTTGTGTAAAGGCTTTGGCCATTTACCAAAACTTACCCATGCATACCCGTCATGCTCATCGTTGAGGGCAGGAATAAATTCTTTTGAAGTTACTATAAGGTAAGTGTAGAATAAAAACTTTTCATCATTGGATACAAACGTTTCGAGCGGTATAGTCTTTTTAATGTCAGGCAAAGGACCAATTTCCTCCTCAATTTCACGTTGAAGAGTAGTCCAGGGTGTTTCGTCTTGATTACCTGTGCCGCCTACTAGTCCCCAAACCGGTGTCCGAGGATTTGTTCTATGTAGTAGCAAAAATCTTTTAGTTTCGATGCAGTAGAATAACCCACCGCTACAAGAAATAGTATCTGTCATGCAAATACTTATTTTAGAATACTATTCTCCAGGTGCCGTTTCGGTATTCGCCTTCAAATGAAAGTATCCAACTACCGTTTACAAACTTATATTGTATTCCTGTATTGAGGTTAGTTACATATGTTGTGCTAGAATCATCTGCCGCACTAGCATCAAAGATGATTTGCCACTCGGTTCCGTCCCATTCAATGATATCATTTTCGTCTGCATGGAAGTCTATATTGCTTGGTCCCTTCCAAGCATCTGGTCCATCAGCATTACCTTCGTCACCAATTGGCCCTAATAGCAATAACCTAAAGCCTGGCGTTTTATCGTCGGTGGGATTGTATTTTAACGGATCAATAATCTTATCAATATTGCCACTAGTTGTTTCTGGACCTACTATTACTGTGCTAGTAGGAATAGTATCTTGGTCGTAATTTAATACTAGTTTTGTGTCATCTAACTCATTTATTGCTACTGTTGCATTTACGCTCGAGTCTAAATCATTTCTTTTAAGCTGAATTTGGGTAACGCCTGCTTGATACGTACCTGGCATTGCATCAAACAAATCTATCCATCTATCGACACCAACCCTGCCTTGTGCGGCAAGTTGAGCAGAACCATTTAACACAATTAAGTCGTAACTTTCGTATCCTGTACTTACATCACTAGATCCATTGCCCATGCTAACTTGCAAGTTAAGACTGTCAGTGCCCATACCCCAATCTCCGTCTGTTCCAGGTATCTCAGAAGCATAAGTGTTTAACTGTGGGAATGCCTTTCCGAGGTCAATATTGCCTCTTGACTCGTCGAATATGCTCATTACAACATTTGTAATAACACCAAGTTTTTTAACTTTAACTGGCGGTGAAATATAAATTGGTGTTGAAAATACTAAGTTAGCAACATCAATATCACTGTCAACACCTACAGGTATGCTTCTTGAACTAAATGTTACATCGTCCAAGTTAACTACAGTTAAACTGGTCCAATCAATGTAGTTGTCTGTTGTTTGTATTTCTAAACTTGGATTAAACAACATTAGTATCTGTTCTAGTATTTGTAGTTTTTGCTCAGTATTTGTTGACCAAATATCAGCCTGCACTTTTAAAATATAAGGTGTAGGCATAAGTCTTTCGACCGTGTAATTTTTACCTTGTGTGTTTAAATATTCTTGGTTATCGTCATCGTAGGCACGTTCTCTAATAAACATTTTGTCGACAAATGTAGCATCACTTGTTCTACTTCTATCCATTTCTAGTCCTGTAATGAACACAGATATTCTAGGAGCACTTGGTATTTTGTTTTCCGAGTTGTCACGAATAATATTAGCAACTTGTCGAGTCATGTCGCCATACATTACTGGAACTTGTTTTAAATCACCATCACCGTCTTTGTAAGAGAAGTTACTCATTAACCGAATAACTTGAGTAATGTAGCGTCTAATTTGTCCGTCGTAAAAGTGTTGCATTAGTTATCCGCCTTAGGTTTCAATGCATCTGATAAGCTCTGTCTTTCTTCAACAGTGTCTCCGCCAATGTCGCTAGAGTTTGTGTTATTAATAAATGTACCTTTCAAGTTGCTTCTTGTATTAGTGTTAGATAACGTATGACGCACACTATCTTCCATCTTAATCCAACTTTCACCGTTGTATCTAAACAATCTATTTGGCATAAAATCTGTCCTTAAGAAATAATCACCTTCTTCATTTTGAGTAGGAAATGTTATTCCATGTCCAAACGCATTTCCATTTGGAGGTATACCATCACCTAACAAGTAACCACTATAACCAGTCCTTTCTGGTGGTGCCATTGTATCACCAACACCGTCTGCATCTGTATCTACAAGCTCGGTTTTGCCATTGTCGTCTACTTGTAATGTAAAGTAGTGCGATGTGTCGTATCCACTCTTAGGAGCATCTGCTTCTGCTTGATCGAGAACAGCATCATTAATTTGCATTTCTTGTTCGTATGTTGAAAGCACATCACGCAATGTTTGACTGCTTCCTTCTTCTGCCGGCAAGTCTAAAATATCTTTAAATTCTTGCGAGTCTACTATTTGTTTTAATTTTAATCTATAAAGATGCGGCCACCATGTTTGACTGAAACCTTCTGCGGCTCTGTTTACATCTTCGACTACATAAAATCTTTTAAGTGCTACACTATAATCATTAAGTGCATGTTCGTCTACAAGGTGTGGCAATTCAATTACATCGCCTGGCATAATTTTTCTACCGATTGTTTTTACAGTATAATTGATAGGAACTGTCATAAACAGTGTATCATTTTGTAAAAATAAACCAAATTGACTAAGATCAAAATCTATATCTTGTACATTATAGATGCCTCTAATTTGATAAATGTCAGGATCATATTTTCTATCTCTATTTTCTAAAAATAGCATGTCCTGAATGTTTGTTTCTTTAACAGCATCATACTGAGGCGTAGCGGCAGTAGCATCTGCATCACTTGGATTGGTAGGACCAAGATACTTGTGTAGAAATACATCTGTACCTCCTACAGTAAACATCTCGGTTATCTGCTTGTCTAGGAAATTATAGTCATTTCCTTTTTCTGGTTTATATAAACTTATTCTCGGCATAACACATGTATTTATTCGTATGATAAATACTATGGAGACTTCATATGGCTGACTTACAAACACAGAAAAAAGAAATAACAGATTACATCTACGCAATGCTCGGCGGCGGCATGGTTGATGTTGAATTAGATCCAATACACTATGAAACTGCTATCGATAATGCACTAAACAAGTTCCGTCAAAGATCAGATAACTCTGTTGAAGAAAGTTATTTGTTTATGCCAACTATTATTGACCAAAATGAATATATTTTGCCAAATGAAGTTATCGAAGTAAGAAAGATTTTTAGACGCTCAATTGGATCACGCACAGGCGGCGGCGATGGCGGCACTGTGTTTGAACCATTTAATATGGCATACACTAATACATATTTGCTGTCAAGTTCAAACATGGGCGGACTTGCAACTTATAATGCGTTTGCAAGTTATCAAGAACTAGTAGGACGCATGTTTGGTTCATTTATTGAATTTAACTGGAATACTACTACTAAAAAACTAACAATATTACAACGTCCAAGAGCAGAAGAAGAACTGCTTTTATATGTTTACAATTATCGTCCTGACTCTCAGTTGTTTGATGACTATCTTGCCAAACAATGGATTAAAGACTATGCATTGGCTAAATGCAAGTATATGTTAGGCGAGGCAAGATCTAAATTCGCAACTATCGCAGGACCACAAGGTGGATCAGCCCTCAACGGCGATGCACTAAAAGCAGAAGCACAAGCAGAAATGGAAAAATTAGAAGTAGACATTTCTATGAATGTGCCAGGCGGCGTAGGTTACGGATTTACCATTGGCTAAACTATTTGTACAAACCGGACAAATTGATACATCACATAAACTTATAAAAGAATATTTAGAAGACAGATATTCTAAATGGTATTCTTCTAATAAGGATTGGTCCTATCCTGCTAAAGTATTTGTAGCTTTACATTACAGTTCGAAAATTAAAGTACCAGTTTCATGTACTTATTTTGAAAGTATACCACATACACAGTCCTTGTTTGTTAATCCTGGCAATCAGCGGTTAATTTATGGCCACATGCAAAATCAAACTGTAGACTGTATAATTGCACACGACGAACATTGTCCTCCAGAATTTTTATTAAATCCTACACAGCAACTGAAAACTAAGTTCGTACTTAGATATCATAGTCAATCCTATACACCTGTAACCGATGATTGGCATGAGGAGGATAACAGCTGGAAAAAGTTTGTTAATGTAGTTTTTCAAAAACACGTATCCAATATGCACGGCACAATAAAAATTTATTATAAAGATAACTTAATTGTTGACATACCTAATAAACATAACACTAACAACTCTTTGAACATTATTAATGCAGAAACTCCTTTTGGAGTTTGGGAATCGTTAGAAAGTTTAATAGGAAAACAAGAAAAAGTTTTGAATCAATTTAGCATAAAAAAATATGGTTGACATTTGTAATAAAATATCATATAATATATTTTATTTTACAAAGGAATCTTAATGATTATTGGTATTTGCGGTTTAATTGGTAGCGGCAAAGGAACTGTCGCAGACACTCTAGTTGAAAAACACAACTTCAAAAAAATTAGTTTTGCTGATAAACTCAAAGACGGAGTTGCATCTGTGTTTGGGTGGGATAGAGATATGCTAGAAGGTGAAACAGTTGAATCAAGAGAGTGGCGTGAAACCCAAGATGATTTTTGGACTAAAGAAACAGGCCGTACAATTACTCCACGACTAGTACTACAAGAGTTTGGTACTGAGTGTATGCGTAATGGATTTAGTGATAACATTTGGGTAAGTCTTGTAAAACAAGAAATCCTAAACAATCCTACAGTTAACTTTGTCATTCCAGATGTACGTTTTAAAAACGAAGTCGAAATGGTGAAAAAACTTAACGGTCAAGTATGGGTTGTAAAAAGAGGAGCAGATCCTGTTTGGTTTAGGATGTATCAAGACATTGGTGTTGAGCCTCAAGACGTGCATCGCTCAGAATGGGAATGGGCTCAAACAGATTTTAATCAAGTGATTTATAATGATAGTGATCTAGATGCTCTTAATGGTCAGGTACAAGATCGCCTTGCTTCCACCTTACACCTTCTTTCTGCATGATACGCTGACAGTTAGCACATACTGTTTTTAAGTTTGAATATCTACAATTTGTTAAATCACCATCAATGTGAAACACATCAAACTGTTCTGTGTGCTGACTAGTAAATCCACATTTTTCACAAGAATCTTTTTTTGTGTATCCTGCTTGTTTCCACAAAGGCGAAACTGTAGACTTGTGATAGAGACAAACTTCGCATTTTGATCGATAGTAAACCTTGTTACCTTTTTTGTAATTAACAGCACAAGGCCTTAATTTGCATTTACAAAGCGGTCTCATACAAGTATTTACATCAAACGGACCTTTTTGGTCCCTTTTTTTAAGTGCTAATAACGGTATTTTCTTGATTAGATAATAAATACAGTAGCAAATAAACTTATTATGCGTACAGGAGAAAACACATGGCATTAGTATCACCAGGAGTACAGGTTAGTGTTATAGACGAAAGTTTTTACACCCCGGCTGAGCCAGGAATGACTCCAATGATTTTTGTAGCGTCTGCACAAGACAAAACAAATTCATCTGGAACAGGCACAGCAACGGCAACTACAAAAGCAAACGCCGGCAAACCTTACCTAGTTACTTCACAGAGAGAATTAGCGGATTTATTTGGAGATCCAACTTTTTTAACAGATAACAACAATAATCCAATTCACGCAGGCGAGTTAAACGAATACGGTTTACAAGCGGCTTACTCATTCTTAGGCGTAAGCAACAGAGCATATGTTGTAAGAGCAGACGTTGATACAAATCAACTAGTTGCATCTGCAGACGCACCTGCGGCAGATCCAGAAGATGGTACTTCTTGGTTTGACACACAGATTTCAAGAGTAGGTCTTTTTGAATGGAACGGCAATGCTATTACAGCAACAGGCGGCCAAACATTCACTAACAAAGTTCCTACAATCATTACAGATAAAACACAACTAGTAGGCAGTGATGCTACTTCTGATCCTAAGCCTAGTGTTGGTTCAATTGGTGACTATGTACTAGTTGCTACTACAACACTTAACAGATTGTACTATAAAAACGGTGACAATACTTGGGTTAAAGTTGGTTCAAGTGCTTGGAAAAAAGCCTGGATTGCAGTACAAGGTACAGCTACTCCGAGTTCATTGACTGCTTCAGATGCAATTCAATTAAACGATGAAAGAATTTTAATGGGTGCAGACATTGACGCACTTGTTGCTAACATCAATGCAGTAACAAACGTAACAGGCGTAACTGCTAAGAAAGTTAACAGCAAACTAGCACTTTACAGTGACGGTTCTTGGGCACCATCAGACAGCTCAACTGCTGATATTATTATTTCTAATGACACTGGTACTCCATTATCAGACTTAGGAATTACAGCAGGTAGTTATTGGGCACCTGAACTAAACATTGGTCCACATACTAGCATTCCAGCATTTAAGTCAACTGACTCAGCACCACGTCCGACTGGATCTATTTGGTTTAAAACAACAGATCCTAACTTAGGTGCAAAACTAAGAGTTAAGAAATGGAATGATTCTACTAAACTTTGGGTAGACAACGCGGCACCAATTTATGAAAATAACTCAACAGCACTCGCACAGTTAGATAAAACTGGCGGTGGACAGAATCTTGCAGTTGGCACACTGTACGCACAATATAACGTCAGCGAAGATTCAGATGCAGAGTTTGATTTTAAATTGTTTAGCAGAGTTGGAACTGGTCCTACTTCAATTACAAGTAATGTTGTTACAACAGGACTTGGAGCAGGTTCATACCAAATTAGCATTCAAGAAAGTGACACAGGCGAAGCGGCATTAAAAGCGGCAATTACTGTAAGCGTTACTATTGGTGGTACTGACGCAACAGTAGACGCTGAAGCAATCGCAGAAGCAATCAACGGCGGCGACTTTGAGCATGTAAGTGCAACAGTTAACGCACAAAACAAAGTTGTTATTAGTCATGCACAAGCAGGTGACTTTAGATTACTTGACACTGATGGCATACTAGGCGATATCGGCTTTGCGGCATATGTTGATGCTAACAACGGTACACCTAATTTGTATGCGGCACCAGCAGGTGACACAGCAAATGATTTTGTTGCTACACAGTGGAAAGTACTTTCTTACACAGCAAGTGAAGATGCTCCAACTGCACTAGCGACAGATGGACAACTTTGGTATAACTCAATTGTTGACGAAGTAGACCTTATGATTCATAATGGTAGCACATGGGTAGGTTACTTAGATACTACTAGCCCATTCTACGAAGTAGACGAAGCAGAACAAACTGATCCTGCAGGTCCTATTGTTAGTGCAACTGAGCCTGATGGTCAATCAGATGGCACTGCACTAAAAACAGGCGACATTTGGATTGATACTTCGGACATCGAAAACTATCCAACAATTTACAAGTACAATGCTACAACAGCAAAATGGAATTTGTTAGACACAGGTGACCAAACTACTGAAGACGGTATTTTATTTGCTGATGCACGTTGGGGATCAAGTGGTGCTACTAGCGATAAAATGGCAGACATTGATGCGTTACTTACTAGTAACTTCTTAGACCCAGATGCTCCAGATCCAGCACTATATCCAAAAGGTATGTTGCTTTGGAATCTAAGACGTAGCGGCTTTAATGTTAAGAAGTTTGTTCGTAACTACATTGATAAAGCAAATGATAATGGTCGCTTTAACGACGAATCAATGGATGGCTACTATCCACACCGTTGGGTTACTGAATCAGCTAACCAAGAAAACGGTGCAGGTACATTTGGTCGCAAGGCACAGCGTAAAGTTGTTGTACAAGGACTACAAGCATTGGTTAACAGTAATCAAGAAATTCGCGATGATGAATCAAGATTGTTTAACGTAATGGCATGTCCAGGTTATCCAGAACTAATTGGTGAAATGATTGCACTAAACAACGACAGAGGCTTAACTGCATTTATCGTTGGCGATAGTCCATTTAGACTAACACCAGATGCAACATCAATTAACGAATGGGCAACTAACGTTAATTTAGCAGTTGAAGACAACGACGAAGGGCTTGTGTCAAGAGATGAATACTTAGGTGTGTTCTATCCGAGCTTATATACTAGTGATAACGCAGGTAACAACATTGTTGTTCCAGCATCACACGGTATCTTAAGAACAATGGCACTAAGTGATCAAGTTAGTTATCCATGGTTTGCACCAGCAGGTACAAGACGCGGTGGTATTACTAATGCTTCAGCGGCAGGTTACATTGATGCTGAGGGCGAATTTGTAAGTGTTGCACTTAATGAAGGACAGCGTGATACATTGTACTCAAACAATGTTAACCCTGTAACATTCTTACAAGGTGCAGGACTTGTTAACTACGGTCAGAAAACTCGTGCTAGAAACGCTAGTTCACTAGATAGAATTAACGTTGCACGTTTGGTTATCTACTTACGTAGTCAACTTAACAAACTTGCTAAACCTTATGTGTTTGAACCAAACGATAAGATTACAAGAGATGAAATCAAACAGCAGGTCGATAGTTTACTATTAGAACTTGTGGGACAGAGAGCACTTTATGACTTCCTAGTTGTGTGTGATGAATCAAACAACACGCCAAATAGAATTGATCGTAACGAGCTTTATGTAGATATTGCGATTGAGCCAGTGAAAGCAGTTGAATTTATTTACATTCCGCTACGCTTGAAAAACACCGGTGAAATAGCAGGCCTTTAATGGATAAATATATTTAACAGGAGCAAATAAATGGCAATTTCAACATTATCAAAATTAACAGTGCCTTTGGACAGCAGTGCTTCTAGTTCCAGTCAGGGCTTGTTGATGCCAAAACTACAGTATCGCTTCCGCGTTACTTTAGAAAACTTTGGCGTCAGTTCACCAAGCACTGAAATAACTAAACAAGTTATTGACGTTACTCGTCCTAATTTAACTTTTGAAAACATGGAACTACATGTTTATAACTCAAAAGTTAACTATGCTGGTAAGCATACTTGGGAACCTATTACGTTAAACGTAAGAGACGATGTAACTGGCGGAGTTCAGAAGTTAGTCGGCGAACAGATTCAGAAACAATTTGATTTCTTTGAACAATCTAGTGCGGCAAGTGGTGCAGATTACAAATTTGTAGCACGTATTGAAATACTAGATGGTGGCAACGGAGCAAATGATGTTAGTGTTTTAGAAACGTTTGAGCTATATGGTGCTTACGTAGAAAACGTAAACTACCAACAGTTAGCATATAACAGTTCTGAACCTGTACAAATCCAAATGTCAATTAGATACGACAACGCAATCCAAACACCACAAGGTACTGGTATTGGTACAGCAGTAGGTAGAACAATTAATACTCTATCAACTGGTGGCGGTGCTGTTTAATAACTGACTTTACCTTAATAAGGAAGGGCGATTTTTTCTCGCCCTTTTTTTTATCTGCGTACATAATCTAATGTGCTAAATACAGTATGAGCATATTAAAAGGATTCTTAGATAATTTAGCAAGTGGTGCAGGAAACCCAAAAGGAAACTTAGGGGATTTTCAACACGGTGCTAGACTATACGTAGATGACGCATTTAGGCTTGCACCTAAATCAAAATTTCTCTATCATGTAAATTTTAATATTAATAGAGAAGCATCTAGAACTATTCCTCAACTAAGAGAAAAGCACAGTAACGAACTTAACATGCTTGTTAAGTCAATTGATTTACCATCGTTTCAAGTTGAAACTCAAACAAGACATCAATATAATAAAAAGCGTGTAGTACAACAAAGAATTGATTACCAACCAATTACGTGTGTTTTCCATGACGATAACTTTGGTATTACTACCGCTATGTGGGAAGCATATTACAGGTATTATTATAGAGATGGTAACTATGCTCAAGTTGACGCGGCAGGAAAGCCTGTTGCAAACGTTCCGGCATTTAAAGCACCTTCAAATGAAACCTCACCTTATAATAGAGGTAGTGCTTTTTCTAGTCCTGAAAATAACCAATTAAGATTTGGTTTTGATAACGACAGTTTTAAACCGTTTTTTGATAGTATTATAATTTATCAAATGTCAAGAAAACGTTATACAGCATTTGTTTTAGTTAACCCTATTATTACACAATGGCAACATGATACTATGGATCAATCGTTAAGTGATCCAGTATCAAACACTTGCCAAATTGCATATGAAGCAGTGTTTTATACTAGAGGACCTGTATCTGAAGGATCTGCTCCAGCAGGGTTTGCCACTGACCATTATGATAAAACACCAAGTCCGATTAGTTTAAAAGGTGGCGGCGTAACAAGTCTAATGGGTGCAGGCGGCGTACTAGAAGGCGGCCTTGATGTTCTGTCAGATATTACAAGTGGTAACGCATTTGCAAATCCTAGCAACTTACTTGGCACTGTGTTGAAAGCCAGCAATGTAATTAGAGCAGGCGGCAACTTATCAAGTGATGGGTTGCGTCAAGAAGGATTTGGTATTCTTAAAGATGTAATCGGAAGTGCGGCTGGCATCGATGTAAGTGGGGTTGCAAATACAGCATTTTCAAAAGGAAGCGGAAGCGGTGCTTTGAAAAACCTTGCAATAGCAGGAGGAACTGTTGCACTCGGCGGATTGCTAAGTGGAAAAAGCTGGTCAGACGTAAGTGGCGGATTGTTAGGTAATAGAAATGCACAAGATGATCTAGCCAAAGCCACTACATTTAAAAAGGCACACATTGCCGCAGGCGGGGATGCAACTCCGGATGCAATTAATGCGGCCTGGGACAGTTTACCTGAAGGTGTTAAACAAGATCAGAGAGATGCGGCAGTATCAGGAGCAAAAAATGGAGAGTTTAACTAATGGAAGCGAACGAAGCAGTAACAAAATTAAACCTACCTAAGTCTAAATCAACAGATAGTGCAGATAAAACAAAACTTGCATTTACAAATTATTTTAATAAACCTTTATCTTTTCCAAGCAATGAAGTTGATGCTGTAATTGGATTTTTTAGTAAAAGAGACTTTGACGAATCGGCTGCCATTGCAGTTGGCACTGTAATTATGCAACAAGCCAAACTAGACGGTATTAAAGTTTTTGAAATCCTTGATACATTAAAAGGTTTGAACGAATTACAACTAAGTGTTGTTGTAACTGAAATTATGAATTACAATAGAGAAAAAATTAGTACTATTGGATTTAAAATTGAAGATATCGTTGAACGTACAGAAGCAAGAAACATCATTGTATAATGTCACGTTTTGCCCAAGGAAAATTTAATCTAAAAAACCCTGACAAATATGTTGGTACTAAACAGCCTACATACAGATCAAGTTGGGAGTTTGCATTTATGAAATTTTGTGATGAATCTCCTAGTATAAGCAGATGGGCAAGTGAAGCAATACAAATTCCATATAGAAACCCTTTATCAGGAAAACAAACAATTTATGTTCCTGATTTCTTTATACAGTATACAGATAAAAATGGCAAAAATCATGTAGAAGTAATAGAAGTTAAACCAGAAAATCAAGCGGTAAAAGAAAAGACTGGTAGAAGTAGAGCAAATCAAGCTCATTGGATTTTAAATCAAGCAAAATGGGAAGCGGCAAATGCCTGGGCTAAACAAAAAGGTATTAAGTTTAGAATAGTGACTGAGAAAGATATTTTCCACCAAGGCAGTAGACGCTAAATACAAGTGTTATGACTAAGAAGTTAGAAGAACTTTTAGATTTACCTGATTCAAAAGAATTAATTGATGAAGAAAAATCTAAAAATAAAGAAAAAGCAAAACAAGAGTTAAAGACTCAAGAAGATACATTTGATCGTATTGCAGAATTTGATAAAATTACTGCGGCACTTCCTGCTGTTAAAGGTTTGGGAGAAATGGCAGATAAAGAACTTAATGATGTAGCAGAAAAAGCAACACAAGCATACGAAGATTTAATGGACTTAGGCATGAATGTTGAAAGTCGTTATAGCGGTAGAATTTTTGAAGTTGCTGGCGGTATGTTAAAAACAAGTTTGGATGCCAAGGTTGCTAAACTAGATAAAAAATTAAAAATGGTAGAGTTGCAACTTAAGAAAGAAAAAATGGATAAAGAAGCCAACCCTGACGGTGCAGATATTGTAAATGGCGAAGGTTACGTTATAACAGATCGTAACAGTTTGCTAGAAAAGCTAAAGGGTATGGATAAATAAGTATAGAGGTGTACTATGTTATTAGAAAATTATATACAAACAGCAAAAAAACAATATGAATTTAAAATTGGTGTTGCAGGACCGATTCCAGAAGGGTTTGCAGATACACTTGAAACTGCCTTACAGAAATTTAAAGGCACTATTTCCCCAGGCAAGAAAACACCAATTCAAAAAAGACCTCTAGATTTTCCACAATTAGACAATGTTGAAATTACTTACTACGAAGCAACGCTAGACTATCCAACTACACCTCAAATTATGCGTGAGTATGTAGGTAATTGCTGTAACATTGATCAAGCACATGTAATTGTAAGAAATGTAAATGAGCCACAAGAAGCATATCAAGATGGTCAAGAAGATGCACCTTATGAAACAAAACTAGAAACAGAAGATATGGGCGGAGAATCAGCTCAGGAAGAAGTAGGCACTAGCAGAGTAATGAGTTTACTTGCTGAACTAGAAAAGGCTCGCAACGAAAGAGATATTGATCCTGTAGACGGTGCTCCAAAAGGAGAGTCTGCAGATATCAGCACAGAAGAAAACACCAAATCGGTTGTAGGAGGCTAACAAATGGATATGAATAAACTACTAGGCAATTTAAATGCTATTGAAAATGGAACATTTGAAGGCCCAGCAAAACAAGAATCAAACGAAATGAAAAAGATTTTAGAATCTTTTGATGCGGCGACAACAGAGTGTGGTGACATGCCAATGCAAGCACCTGCACCAATGGCACCGCAAGATGATGGACAACCAGTGTCAATCAATGTAAATCTAAACGCCAAAGGCAAAGAAAATGTAGAAGATTTAATGGGATTAATTAGAGCGGCAACTGGAGCAGATGCTCCTAAAGCACCTATGCCAATGCCAATGCCAGAACCAAAAATGGGACCTCCTAGTGCAGGCGATGAAATGGTCAAGTTAAAGGCTATTATGGCCCCAGAAGACGAAGATATGGGCGAAGGCCGTTACGATGGACCAAACAGCTCATGCTGTGACGCCCCTATAAAGAACTACGAAAACGGTATGGGTATCTGCAGTGACTGTGGTGAACACGCAAGTCCGCACGAAGACGAAGAAGATGTTGACGAAGATTGCTATGCAAACGAACCAGAAGAAGAATACAAAGACACACAATACATGACTAGAGATTTAGCAGGCGGACTTAACAAAGAAAAGAACGCACATCCTAAGGCAGCAGACGGTGACAATCCTATGGCACTAGAAGCAAAACTTAGAGCAGAACTAAAAAGCATGTACGAATCAAAAAAAAAGACTGTAGAAACAGAAAAGCAAAAAGGCGTTGACGGCAAGGCTTGTTGGAAAGGCTACAAGCGTATGGGCACCAAGAAAAAGGGTGGCAAAACAGTTGATAATTGCGTAAAGGCTTAAATCAAAAATAAACTCATAATAGCGGCTTCGGCCGCTATTTTTTTGTAAATATTTTCATGGACATTCAGGACTATATAGAAAGCGGCGGATTCTACGTCGATCATTGTTTTTTAGAACCTAAAGATTTTGAAGAAATAAACGAAAAGTTTTATGACTACAAATTTGATGCAATATATCAACCGTACGGAATATACTACGGCAATAGATTACAAGCATATCCTGTTTATGAAACAGAGCATGTACATACCTTTGATGAAAATTTGGATAAATTAATATATAACAAGATAAAATCTATTATAGGCAAGCCAATTAAAAACTGGCATATGCTGTTGAGGTATACAATAACAGAGGAGGTACTACAGTCAAAAAAGAACACGAAGTATCATCCGCCGCATACTGATCATACAGGTGTAGCAGGTATGTTATATTTCGATCAAACATCGAGTGGAGGTACAGCGTTTTATAGGACACAGTATGACACAGTTCCAGATATAGAAATTGGAGCGTGTCCTAATAGAATGGTAATGTATAGCGGACAAATGCTACATTCTCCAGTAAATGATTTTACATTTGACAAACGTAAAACATTAAGTTTCTTTTTTGATTTTGAGTAGATCATGAGTAAGAGTTTAGATGGTGTTTTAACCAAAAAAGCAAATCAACGAGAACAATACACAGAACAGCAGATTCAAGATCTTGCTCAATGTATGGACCCCGATCTAGGATACTTGTATTTTGCAAGACACTTTGCATTTATTCAACATCCTGTGCAAGGTAAACTTTTATTCGATCCCTATGAATATCAATTGCGTTTAATGCATTCATATCACAGTTATAGATTTAATATTAATATGATGCCAAGACAAACAGGTAAGACTACTTGTGCGGCTATCTATCTTGCTTGGTATGCAATGTTTAATCCAGATCAAACTATTCTAATTGCCGCACACAAATACACAGGTGCACAGGAGATTATGGCACGTATACGCTATGTATATGAAACGTGTCCAGACCATATTAGAGCAGGTGTTACAAGTTACAACAAAGGTAGCATTGAGTTCGAAAACGGATCACGCATTGTAAGTCAAACAACAACAGGCAACACAGGACGTGGTATGTCTATCTCGCTACTATACTGTGACGAGTTTGCGTTTGTACAACCTAACATTGCGGAAGAGTTTTGGACTTCAATATCACCTACACTAGCAACAGGTGGTCGTGCTATTATTACCAGCACACCAAACAGTGATGAAGATACATTTGCTACTATTTGGAAACAAGCAGAACAAAAGTTTGACGAGTCAGGAAACGAAAGTGAAGTAGGTATTAACGGATTTCATGCATTTAGAGCAAGTTGGGACGAACACCCCGACCGTGATGAACAATGGCGTGATGCAGAAATTGGACGTATTGGCGAAGAAAAGTTCCGTCGTGAGTACGGATGTGAATTCTTAGTATTCGACGAAACATTAATTAACTCAATTAAACTTGCTGTAATGGAAGGCGGCAGTCCAATACTTAATATGGGTCAAACACGTTGGTATAAAAAGCCATCTCCAGAGTACACGTATTGTATTGCACTTGATCCAAGCATGGGAACAGGAGGCGACTATGCCGCAATACAAGTTATAGAACTCCCTACATATGAACAAGTAGCAGAATGGCGTCATAACACAACTGCTATCCCAGGACAAATTAGAGTTTTATCAGACATATGTAAATATGTTGCTGATACCACAAGTAACCCGCAAGGAATTTATTGGAGCGTGGAAAACAATGGACTAGGCGAGGCTGCCCTTATTGTTATAAACGATTACGGAGAAGAGAACATTCCGGGTTTGTTCGTCAGTGAGCCTATCCGCAAAGGACACGTTCGTAAATTCCGCAAAGGTTTCAATACTACACACAGTACAAAGGTTACTGCGTGTAGTCGTTTAAAAACCATGATAGAAAATGATAAAATGATTGTGCATTCAAAGCCCTTAATTTCAGAACTAAAAGGTTACGTTGCAACAGGATCTAGTTATCAAGCAAAAGTAGGCATGACGGATGACCTTATAAGTGCAACACTTCTTGCTATAAGAATGATGGGTGTTTTAAAAGATTGGGATCCAAGAGTGTACAATACTTTTACGCAGGCAGAAACAGACGAGGATTATGAACCGCCGATGCCTATATTCATTAGTGGTTATTGATAAATACAGTATGGACAAGTTAGATATCATAGCGAAAGATTTATTTGATAAAATTAGAGGACGTTATCAAAACGTAACTCTTGGCAATCAAGAAAGCACAATTACTAACGAACCTGGCCAAGCTAGGTTTTTTGATGTAAAGATTACAAACGGACAAAACGTAAATTTAGCTCTTGATGAAAAATCTTTAACTATTATGTACAGTCAGAAATTGTTTGATGAAGATCAGATAGGCAAAGATAACTGGTATTCATTTTTAAAAGAACTAAGAATGTTTGCTAAAAAGCGTATGCTGAACTTTGATATAAGGGATATTACGAAAAGCAATTTAGATAGAAGAGATTACGAATATTTACGTAAGGAAAAATTCGGAGACACCACAATGAGCGAATCAAAATTATACGGCACAAGTAAAAAGAGCTTCCAAGATATTGGCAGTTCAAAGTTAATTATTACACATACAGAAAGTATGAATTATGAAACAAATAGATCGACAAAGATTAAAAGTATTCATATTGAAAACGCCGATGGTGAAAGATTTAAATATCCTTACAAGCATTTAAGTGGTGCAAGAGCAATAGCACGTCACGTTAGTGAAGGTGGTAACTTGTACGACGACTTTGGTAAACATGTAATTGGACTTTCTGAAGAATTATCAAAACTAAGAAAGTTTAAAACTTACATGAACAGATCAGCTGTAATGGCTGAAGGGTTAGGTGGTTATGCTGATGCCGTAAACGAACGTTTAGACACAATTAAAACCACTATTCATAAACTTCAAAAAGAAAGTTTTTACAGAGAATATTACGAAGCCTTTTCTCCTGAGGACGATGTTGTTGTTCCGGAAGATATTCAAGGGGATTGGATTGAGCAACTTACTGTTAAACAGTTTAATGAAGAACTAAAAGATGTTTTTCCTTATATCTATAAACTAGTAAGTGAGAACAGCAAGACAAAAGAACTATCTTTAGAAGAGTTAACAGACGCAACAAAAGGAGAAAACATGAATCCCGATTTTGACAAGATGTTCGATGAAAGTTTAGGTAACTTTGCAGAACACAAGACAGAAAAGAAAGACTACATTGATTTTGTTATCGAAAACGTAACAACACTAGAGCAATTTAACAATATGAGCCATACAAAGTTATGGAAAGCATATACTTCTAGTTTAAGCGAATCGCAACTAGCTGAAGCACAACTTAACGAAGGCGGACTTAGTTTTATTTTAAGCAAAACTGCTAAAGCAGGCAAGAACGCTATTGACGCAATTGGCAAAGCATTTGGCAAAGGTGCTGACGATGCGGCAAGTGTGGCAGGTAAAGCAGCCGACGGTACACCTCCAAAAGGTGCTCCAGATACAGCACAACAAGCAGACGCACTTGCAGATATTAACAAAATTGCAGTCGATGCGGCTCAAAAGAAAGCTGACGAAGTTGCTCCGGGATTAGGTAAAACAATTGACAAAGGTATTGAAATGCCAAGTCAATCATTTATTTCAAAAGTGACTGGCAAAGCAGGTGATGCGGCATCGGCCGCAGGTAAAGTAGCAGGTGATGCGGCATCGGCCGCAGGTAAAGTAGCAGGTGATGCTGCCAAGGGGTTGGCCAAAGGTGCTGGCCAAGCGGCAAGTGCTATTGGAAAATCAAACGTTGCGGCACCACTTGTGGCAACTGGTGCAACTATTGGTGCGGCAAAATATATGCAAAACGATTTGAAAGATAGCATTTCAGATAATATTGGAGCAGTTGGCGATAAGCTCGACACTTTACAAAATACGATCGCTACAACAAACGATAACATTGCTAACAAGGTCAACCAAGCAGTTGGTGCAGTTACAGGCAAAGTTGACGATGTTGCTAATCAAGTTACAGGCGGCACCGGCGGCTTAGACAGTGCAATGGATAAAGCAACCGATCTAGCCAAGTCAGGCATTGAGGCAGTAACACAAAGCGATGCGGCTAAGAAACTACAAGATGCTCTACCATCATTTGAAGGTAGCACAATCAGCCAAATTGCAAAAATTGCGGCTCAAAACTGGTTGCCACTAGGACTAGTACTTTTAACAATTATCGGCGGTCTTCGTGTTATTAAATGGTTCTTTGGACTACTATTTGATGACATTGATCCACAACCAACAGGTACATCACTACAAGAAAGCGGAGATGCTAAAGTACCAGTAACAGAATTTATTCTTTCTTACTTTGATAGAGAAACTGGATCATTCCCTAAAGGTGAAACAGCAGTTCTAACAATGGTAGAAAAAGACTACGGTGACAAATACGTTCCTGTAGCAGAAAAGTTCATCGAAGCAGTACAACACAAGTTTGTTGAGATGAATCAGAGCTCAAACGAGCTCAATAGAATTCGCGAATTGGCGAATCTTTAATAAAAAGGCAAAAAAAAGTCAAAAAAACACTTGACTTTTGATCTTAAGAGTGTATAGTATACAGTATGTGCTATACACTTTAAAGGCACATAGACATAGGCAATAATTTAAGGAGGCATAACTATGGCATCATTAGCAGAAATCAGAGCAAAGCTCAAAGAACAAGAAAACCGTTCATCAGGTAATTCTTCAGGCGGCGGCGACAACGCAATTTACCCATTTTGGAACATGAAAGAAGGTGAAACTTCTACTATGCGTTTCTTGCCAGACGGCAACGCAGATAATACGTTCTTTTGGGTAGAACGTTTGATGATTAAACTTCCTTTCGCAGGTGTGAAAGGTGAAACTGGTAGCAAGCCAGTACAAGTACAAATTCCGTGTATGGAAATGTACGGCGAGACATGTAACATTCTTAATGAAGTACGTGGCTGGTTTAAAGATCCAAGTCTAGAAGATATGGGTCGTAAGTACTGGAAAAAACGTTCTTATATTTTCCAAGGCTTTGTAACTGACAATCCAATTGCAGAGGATACTACTCCGGAAAATCCAATCCGTAGATTTATTATTGGTCCTCAAATCTTCCAAATCATTAAACAGGCTCTTATGGATCCTGATATGGAAGAATTGCCAACAGATTATACTGCTGGTGTTGACTTCCGTCTTAACAAAACTTCAAAAGGCGGATACGCAGACTACTCTACTTCACAGTGGGCTCGTAGAGAGCGTCCACTAACTGATGCAGAAATGAATGCAGTTAACAACAACGGCTTGTTTAATCTAAATGACTTCCTACCTAAAAAGCCAGGTGAAGTAGAACTTAAGGTCATGCAAGAAATGTTTGAAGCGTCAGTAGACGGTGAAGCATTTGACATGGACCGTTGGGGACAATACTTCCGTCCAGCAGGTATGGCGGCACGTACAGGCGATCCAGTAGCACCAGCGGCTACTACTCCTGCTCCTGCACCAGCACCTGAGGCAGCACCTGTAGCAGAAGAAGCACCAGCGGCAGCACCTGCGGCTGAAGCGGCTCCTGCAGAAGGTAATGCACAAGACATTCTAGCAATGATTAGAAACCGTCAAGGACAATAACAAATTATATGGGGGAGCAATCCCCCATTGCTTTTTAGATTAGGAGATACATATGGCAACTAAAGCATTTGATCCTACTAAGTTTAGGACATCGCTTACAAAATCCATTACAGGCATGAGTGCAGGGTTCAATGACCCAACTGATTGGATTAGCACAGGCAACTATGCACTCAACTATCTTATTTCAGGTGACTGGAACAAAGGTATTCCACTAGGCAAGGTATCTGTATTTGCAGGTGAGTCTGGTGCAGGTAAATCATACATTTGTTCAGGCAACATTGTTAAGTCAGCACAAGATCAAGGCATCTTCGTAGTTCTTATTGACTCAGAGAACGCACTTGACGAAGCGTGGCTACAAGCACTTGATGTAGATACATCAGAAGATAAACTACTAAAACTTAACATGTCAATGATTGATGATGTAGCAAAGACTATTAGTACGTTTATGGCAGACTATAAAGCAATGGCAGAAGAAGACCGTCCTAAGGTACTGTTTGTTGTTGACTCACTAGGTATGTTGCTAACACCTACAGACGTAGATCAGTTTAACAAGGGTGATATGAAAGGCGATATGGGTCGTAAGCCTAAAGCACTAACTGCACTTGTACGTAATACTGTTAATATGTTTGGTTCACATAATGTTGGCTTAGTAGCAACTAACCACACTTACGCATCGCAAGATATGTTTGACCCGGATGATAAAATTTCAGGCGGTCAAGGCTTTATCTATGCATCATCTATTGTAGTTGCAATGAAGAAGTTGAAACTAAAAGAAGATGAAGATGGTAACAAAATTAGTGAAGTACGTGGTATTCGTGCCGCTTGTAAGGTTATGAAAACACGTTATGCTAAACCGTTTGAAGGTGTACAAGTTAAGATTCCATACGAAACAGGTATGAACCCATATAGCGGCTTGCTTGAATTGTTTGAAGCAAAAGGCGTTATTGAAAAAAGCGGCAACCGTTTGAAGTACACTACACTAGATGGTGAAGAACTGCTTGAATATCGTAAAAATTGGAACGGCGAACTGCTTGATAAAGTTATGCTAGACTATCTTGCAAAAGAATCACAAACGCCCGTTGTTGAACAAGATGAGGTAAATACCGCAACTGAGCCAACAACGGAGGAAGTACATGGATAGCAGTCAGATTGTAGATATATGGATGGTGTTTAAAGATTCAATTGATAAAAAACATATTGAAATTGTGGCAGAAAAGTTTGTTGATGTATTAGCAGACTATGGTGTTTCTGATCATACATTTCAACAATGTTTAGATGTTGATGATAATTTAGATCAAGCAATTGAATATTATTTAGACTCTGATGTAGATGACGAAGACGACTATGATGAATGGGATGATTAATGGGTTGGTATAGCACAGTATCACGAGATATCTCAAAAATCCCTGATGCTATTGCATTCTTTAATGCAGAACTAGAAGATGCACGAGTAGAATGTAAACTTTCTGGTAATGTTGAACGTGCCGCGGCGGCCATGCCCGGCATTGTTGAACAGCGTTTTAATCAACTGCAAGAGATTGAAGCGATTCTTAATTACCTAAATATTGAGCTACGCAGATTGCGTAGCTCATTTTTCAAAAAATATCTTGAAAACTATCAACGAGCTCTGTCAAGCCGTGACGTTGAAAAATACGTTGACGGCGAGGCAGACGTTGTTGACTATGAAAAGATTATCAACGAATTTGCTCTTATGCGTAACAAATGGTTAGGTGTACTTAAAGCACTTGATCAAAAACAATGGCAAATAACTAATGTTGTTAAACTACGTGTAGCAGGTATGGAAGATGCAACACTCTAAATGGACTGAATCAGATAATTGGGTAACTGTTGCAGGAGATATATCATTAAAAACTGCAAAACGTCGAGGTAATGGCATTATTGAAAATTATCAAAAAGAAGAACTAGATATTGCTTTTAGATATTTAAAAACATTTGATGTTGCTCTTGATATTGGTGCTCATATTGGCATTATGTCTAATAGATTATCACAAAAATTTAATTCTGTTTTTAGTTTTGAACTCGACCCAAAAATTTATGATTGCCTACATGAAAATATTATTGTTAGAAAAAAGTTAACAAACGTAAAAATATTTAATTGCGGCATCGGAAATGTAGTCGAAAAGGTTTCGATTTCTCGAGGAAAAAAAACGTTCGGAACACATATTACTCCAAATGAACCTGGAAATATAAATGTACGACCTCTTGATTCGCTTAATATTCCTGGGCAAATATCTTTTATTAAAATAGATGTAGAAGGATTTGAACCTCAAGTAATTGAAGGTGCATATAATCTTATTAAAGAACATAATCCAGTTATCTTGTATGAACGTAAAGGGCATCAAGAGAGATATGGTTATAAAGATCCAGACGAACCATTAAGAATGCTAGAAGATTTGGGATATGTAAAATATCAAGATATTGGTAATGCACGGAAAAATGCAGTAATGGGCCCAAAAAGAAAAAAAGGAACGCAATATGCTATACACCGTAGTTACTAGCATTAATAGAGATTATTGGGAAAACCATGCAGTTAGATTAAACTTACAATCATGGGATAAATTTTTTCCTACAAACGTAAAAATACATATCTACTCAGAAGACATGCAACCTGCAGATTTTAATTTATCAAAACGAGTAATTGTACATAACTTATATAAAGAATGTCCCGAACTGGTTGCGTTTATAGAAGTCCACAAAGACGATCCCCATTATAATGGCACTAAGCAAACGCCTGCATACAAATGGAATGCTATAAAATTTGCACATAAAACATTTCCAATTTTTAGACAAGCAAGAGACACAAAAGGTGTATTAATTTGGTTAGATGCAGATGTGTTAGCAATACAACCTCTTGCACACAATCAGTTAAGAGCGATTGCTCCAGAAAACTATTGTGTAAATTATCTAGGTCGCCCACGTACACATAGCGAATGCGGTTATGTAACATATAACCTTGATCACCAATTAGGGTTAGATTTTATCAAGCATTTTGAATCGTATTATTATAATAATAAATTAAGTACTCTTTTGCAAACACATGATAGTTATGTTTTTGATCGAGCTAGAGAGTCCTTTGGACACAAAGAAATATTTAATGATATGAACAAGGGTATCCAAACAAATAAACATCCGTTTGATAAAACAGTTCTTAACCAATGTTTTGTGCATACAAAAGGCGACGGCAAAGATAGAAGAATTAGAAAAAATGCTAAACGGTTTAGACTAGAGAGATTTGGACTACAAGCCGGCACTGGCAACGAGTAGTTTGTGCTTCAGCCAAAATTGATGGTTTGCGTGTAATGCTTCTTCCCAGGCATGCGGATATACTGTAGCAGTATCCATACAATAATCAAGGTTAGAAAAATCTTCATTTAAAAACGGCACCTTCCATTTTAAATGATTAAATTTTGTACCCCAAGGTTGAACAATAACTTTTTTCTTTAAAATAGTTCCCCAGTATGCACCATGATATGAATTTGTAATAATTGTACTGTGACGTTTAATTTCAGTAAGTATTGATTTTAGGTTTCCTACTTCTTGCCCCATCCTTAATTTTCTGTATTTTTTAAGAGACTCACTTTTCATTTTAATCTTTTTATGTTGCACTACAAGAACATCTTTAGTTTGTGCTATATCTTGCACACCAAAAACCTCATCGTGCATACAACTTGCACACGGTACCCAATCGTATCCTAGACCATAATCTCTAAGACCAACAGCAGTCATCTTATCTAAATAAGCAGGTAATCCAGAATTTGAAAGAGGTTGTCCTCCTTTTTTACCTAACGGAGTAAAATTAAGACCAGCACCCCAAAGTATTACCCTGTTGTTTTCTACAAGATTTTTTAAATTGAAGTCCCAATGTAATTTACCAAGCAGTCCGCCGCCACCTAGTACCACTGTTTTATTTTCTAAATTTCTGTATTGTTGTACATTACTGATATCGATTATCTGTGTCTCATTAATAGGATAGTAATGAGACGGTCGACTCCACCAATCTCCTACGTTGTTTTGATCTGTTCTGTGTATAATGTAGCTCATGTTAGTATTTATCATTAAGTATGCAGATAAATATAACAAAGCTATTAAAGGATTAAAATGACACAATTACCTGAACACCTCGGCGGCCACGGCAATAGAACAAACTTAGACGAAGGTGCCCTTGATTGGGCTATTCAAACATTTAAACCAAAAACAATGTTAGATATAGGGTGCGGCCCCGGGGGCATGGTTGAGCTTGCTGAAACTAAAGGTATAGATGCTCTCGGAGTAGACGGTGACTTTACATTAAAGAGATACAATCCAGACAGGTTTGTAATACACGATTTTAGCAAGGGAGGGTCTCCCATAGATAAAAAATTCGATCTAGGATGGAGTGTAGAATTTGTTGAACATGTATATGCAAAATATATTCCAAACTATATGAACACTTTTCAAAAATGTAGAAATATTATAATGACATTTGCACCTCCCGGCTTTGGCGGCTATCATCATGTTAACGAACAAGAAGAATCATATTGGATAAATGTTTTTAAATCATATGGATTTAAATATAACGATGAATATACAAAAGGACTAAGAGAAAGTTCTACGTTAGGTAAAAAAAGAAAAGCGTTTGTAAAATATAGAGGATTAGTTTTTATAAATGAAAGATTTTAAAGTTGTTGCTATTGAAGAGTTGCTTTGGAGTTATCATCCACTAGATCCCAGTTGGATAGTTGTTCCGTTTTCTGATAAAGCAACACTTGATAGTGCAGATGTTTTAGTACAATCAAATCAAAAAGGTAGTAAAAAAACAAAACCTTTAGGACATATGTATGAGTACATAGAGCAATCGAGAAAGCCTTGGATTGTTACAGAAAGTGCTATATTTAGAAAAGGATGTATTGCTCCGCATAATCCTAAAGCGTATCATAGATATAGTTGGTACAGTTATTATGCAGACGAAGGAGACTATTGCAATAAAAATTCTCCTAAAGATAGATGGCTTCAAATTCAAAAAGATCAAAATATACAAATTAATCCTTGGACAAAAAACGGAAAATATGTTTTATTGGTTTTACAAAGACCTGGAGATAGCAGTTTATACAGAATGTATGAAAAGTACGGAACGTATGATGCTTATGTTGACGAAACGATAAAAGAAATAAAGCAGTATACTAATAAACCTATCATGGTTAGAATGCACCCTCTAAGACAAGACAAACAGAAAAACTTAGTTAAGTTTTGGGAGAACTACGGTGATGAAGACAATGTATTCTTTAGTACAAATAGCGGAAAAGATGTTAAGGACGGTTTATACATAGATTTTAAAGACGCATGGTGCGTAGTAGGATTTAACTCAAACGCATTAACTGAGAGCGTATGTGAAGGTATTCCTACATTTAGTCAAGATCCAAGTAGTATGGCATGGGAATGTTCAAATAAAGATTTAAAAGATATCGACAATCCAAAAACATTCGATAGACAGCAATGGTTATATGATTTATCATACGGACAATGGACTGAAGAAGAAGTTTCACAAGGACTTATGTGGAATCATTTACGAAAGGCATTGAAGTGAATATAGAATTCGGTTGTGGAGAAAAACCTACAAAAGAAGGATTTAAAACTTGTGATATTAGAGATTTACCTGGAGTAGATTTTGTTTGTCCAGCATGGGACATAGACAAGCATGTTAATCCTAATATGGTAAATTGTATTTTTTCTAGACATTTTTTTGAACACTTAACTTTTATTCAAGGAGAAAAAGTTTTAGAAAAATGGTATACTATTTTAAAAAGAGGCGGCAAAATGGAAATGATGTTGCCTAATATGACATTTCATATACAGCAATGGAATAACAGAAGAACCACTGAAGAATTAAATCATGCACTAGCAGGGTTTTGGGGATGGCAAAGAGAAGGTGATACAGAGTTATGGGACGTACATAAGAGTGGGTACGACTTTGCTATTCTTGAAAAGTTGTTATTATCTAAAGGATTTGAACGTATAAAAAGCCTCAAGAAGCCAGTGCATAAACATTTGCATATAGAATGTTTCAAACCTTAAAAGTATAATAATATAGGTATATAAATATCTACATGAAAACCGTAGTAATTGTCACTGGAGGATTTGATCCTCTGCACCCAGGACACATAGAATACTTTAAAGCCGCTAAACAGTTAGGCGACGAACTTCATGTAGGACTAAACTCAGACGAATGGTTAACTCGTAAAAAAGGTAGACCGT
>Ga0255782_10000833_pt1 | contig 27673 bp, 11 predicted proteins | sample 101ome_26_FD_179980 | JGI IMG/M metagenome (GOLD analysis project Ga0255782, IMG submission 179980) | Coastal salt marsh microbial communities from the Groves Creek Marsh, Skidaway Island, Georgia - 101408AT metaG (version 2) | ecosystem: Environmental > Aquatic > Marine > Intertidal zone >...
AAAATAAACAAACAGAAAGAATAAAAAAATGGCATTAGGAACATACGGAACTGTAAGACCCGCAGACATGTCCCCTGAAGATGTGGAGATTATTTTAAACTACACCGCTTCAAGAGATGTGACAACAGACTTTGTTTTAACTAAACTGAACGCCGCTGATGTACTTACCCCTTATTTTCACAATTCAAACACAGGTGGAAACGCTGACGTTGAAATATTAGGTGGTTTATATAATTTAAAATTACCAGCCGAAGAGTTCAATAAAATAGGTATATACACCTTATACATTAGACCTGTAGAGATTAGGACTACCATCACTGACTGTGGTGTGTTGTCAGCTTTACCTAATGTTAAAGGTATCATCATTGATTTAAATGGTGTACCAGACGAATTTAGAAGTAGATTCAATAATCAGGGTCTTGTAGGTTATAGAATTGAATATCTAAATGATGACGGAACAAAAATCCCTAACTTTTATAGAGTTATCACATCTTCATTCTATTGTGAACCTGTTGTTACTAATTTAACGAACAGTTCACAAAAAGCAATTAGATATAGATATGTGGATGGTGGTAGTGATTTGGTATTCTGTACTGTTTCACCATCGAGTGCTCCATCAAATAAAGCGACTGCAACACCTTTTATTGGTCAACCTAATCAAAATATTGTAGTAACAAACACATTCTTTAATCCTATTACTGTGGATATTGAATTAGCTGAACATGATATTGACACACTTGCTATTGCACTTTACGGAAATCAGACTAAGAGTATGGAAGATGGTATCTACACATTATACGATAGAAACCTCAACATTTATAAACAATACAACTTATTTGAAATTCGTGACGAGTTTAACAATCTTCTTTATGAGGTTCGTCAGGACCGTGATGAGAATATTGATTTCAGCAAGAATTTCAATAACATAATCAGTTAATAGATGGCGAATAATCGAAAGAAATATTTTTACCCACCTGCCCCACCTAGCGGTACTGAGTCTTTCTCACCCGATTTGGTAGGGTTTCAGGTTATTGATGGTGGTGGTCTAACTCAGGGTAACTTTGAGTTTACGACTTCTATTGTTGAAAAGGTAAATAGAACCTTTAATACGGGTGTGTTCTCAAATCCAATTTCATTATTGGATATTGACATCAATAGTATTGAAGAATCAAAAGCGATTATTGCAAAAAACTATAGAGTTTATCCTAACTACGATATTAGTCAGGTTACCAACTACGCATTGTACGGTTCATTACAAAAAAGATTATCTGCATCCATTACAAAAATTATTCACTACTTTCCTGCGTCTATTGAGGTTAATCAGGTTATTAAAAAAGACTACTCAACTGCAAATACTGCATCGAATATTAGTTACGACTTAACGGAAAACGAAACAACGATGACTATGGATGTTAGTCGTTTTGTTAATCCTTTCGATATTGATTATTCTGTTAACTCTACACGTAACATTGAGGTTAGACCATTTAGTACGAGTCCACTTAGAGACCTTACTAAGTTTTATGAGAAATATGCGTTGTATGTTAATGACATGGAAGTAGAATACCCATTTGTTGATTTTGTACCGTCAAATAGTGTATCTGCAGGGACTATTACTGTAACAGTTCAAGGTAATCCATTTAGTGGTGCATCGAGTACCACGGATACTTTAATTCTTAGACCTAGTAAATTTCATACTGAAGTTGCCTTTAAAGAACCTTTTGATGAGGTTGAAGACTTTTTATTAAATAGATTTACAAGTCCACCATATAAAGCCACTTTTGATTTGGTTGAAGAAACAAATAGTGGAAAGTTTGTTAAGACAAAAACATCTGTTGTTTGGCCGAAAAACGGTGTATGGAACTTAGATATTATTACTGACCAATTTAATGAATACTTAAATCGTGTTAGTGAGATTGCCTTAGTAATGGACAATAACAAAACTGATTTGATTGTTCGTTTCTTAACTACAGGTGCGTTTAAAGACTTTGATACTGGTGACCAAAAAATAGAAAAGGTTTTACAAATATACGGTAGAAGTTTTGATGAGAGTAAAAAGTTTATTGATGCGTTGGCATACATGAACTCTGTACATTACACACCTCAAAATGACATACCTTCAGAATTACTTAAAAACTTGGCACAGACGTTAGGGTGGGACACTAACATTTCACCGATTACTAATGATGATTTTTTAAGTTCAGTATTTGGAACTAAAAACAGTTCTATCTACCCTGGTTTCCAAAACGACCCTACACCACAACAATTAAATTACCAATACTATAGAAATCTAATTCTTAATTCGGCATACCTTTTCAAATCTAAAGGTACGAGAAAATCTATTGAAGCCATTCTAAGATTGGTAGGTGCACCAAAAGATTTAATTAAGTTTAACGAAATAGTATATGTTGCGGATGGTCCGATTAACATTGAAAGGTTTAACGGTGAGTTCCTAAAAATATCGGGAGGTACAAAAGTAGATGAGATTCCAGCATTAGACCCGACAATAACGTACAGTATTCAAGGTACGGTATATACTGGATTTACAACATCAACATCGGTAACTCAAGTTGACAGTACTATTGGTGATTACCCTATCGATGATGATGGGTATCCAAAGAGACCTACAGTTAATAATGACTTTTTCTTTGAGAAAGGTTCAGGTTGGTATATTCAAACTCCTGACCACCGAGCACCTGAACAGTTGGATGTAACCAACTCAACATTTACAGGTGCAAATCCTGATGTACAAACGGTATTAGAACCATATACTTACGGTCAAAAATACTTTGATAGGTTTAGATATTTCCCAAATATGAATTTAGGGTTTGGACTAACGAAGACTGTTGATAACAACAAATCATGGGATGATACTGAAACAGGTCTTAGAAGAAACACTGACGGTTCTTACAATGCTTACTATGAGGTGAGTAATGAGAAGTTAGTTTTAAATGCTAAAAATGTTGAATTATCACTTAACATGGGTCAGGGTATCCTATATGATATATGGAGAATGTCAAGAAGGTACGATTACCCATTCCCATCTACAGGTTTAACTGCCCCTTATCCTTCACCGTATGGTAAGGATTGGACAATTATTAATCCACGCCCAAAAAACAAAACGTTCTTTGAGTTTGCTCAGACTTTTTATAATAACATGATTAATGTTAGAAACCGTCAAACCATTAATGATGGCGCACATAACGGTTACCCTACCCTTCAATCTATATATTGGAAATACTTACAATCGGAGCAAACGGTTAATATACCATCAAATAAGTATACCTACCAAAAGATGATTGATTTCACATTAGGTATTGGTGATTATTGGACAAAACTTTTGGAACAGATGGTACCAGCATCCACAATATGGATTGCAGGTCAGGAGTTCGATGATAATACTTTATTACGACAAAAGTTTGTATGGAGAAGACAAAGGGGTTGTGAATTACAACCTGTTGAATGTATTCCTTGTGAGTATAACGGACAATTATATTCATATGATTGTATCGACCAAACAATCAATTGTAGTGTTAACATAGATTCAATGCCAACTATTCTAACCAACAGTATTAATAGTTGTGTTAGTAAATCAGGGTATACTACTACTGATTGTGTGTTAAGTACACTTGTTAGTGATTGGTATGTTGATGTTAGGTTAGATAATACCATATTAGTACAAGAAAAATTCTTTACGGGATATGGTAATCAACAATATCCAACAATGACTCAATGGATTAATGCATTGAATAGCAAGCTTGAGTATTTATATCAAGACGGTTTGAATTATTTTATAGATGAAAATAACATCTTGACTGTGAGTAATACCACATGTTACGATGATTTTACAGATAAAGCTTTGACGGTAAATGTTGGGGTAGACGTTAAGATTAACTGTACATAATGGCAATTAGGTATTTTGAATTAAAACAAGCATATAGTAGTAGTTCACCAATTACTGGTGATACTATTGTTATGAAGTGGGACGATACGGTTATTCCTGCGGGTACCAATCAGGCAACCACAGTGGCTCTTATTGGTCTATATCCAAATGCCACATGGGTATTTAGGTCAAGGCTTTGGGATATAACGGATTTAGGTACGGGATATTCAGGTTCTTTTGACACTACTATGTTATCGGGAGAACCGTGGACAATAGGTTCAACATCTGGAACTAGAGTTTATGTTGGTGCAACTTTTAATATTGAAACAACATTTTTTGCTCAAAACTATATAGATGTACAAACACCTTCTGGTGCGGTTAAATCTCCGAGATACTATACTAATTTTTATAGTGCCAATACATTTAATTCCACTACAAACTACATTGGTGTTGATACCAACAGATATGATTGGATTAGGTTAACAACTCAAGACGATTATACACACATTACAAATAGTGGAGTTACCAATTTTAATTTTAGTGCTGCGACACAAGTTTCTAGTAGTATTGATGTCAATACAGGAAACGCATTAATACCGTATACTGCAACTTCGGCAAGAAATTATTTTAACAATTTATATGACGGTTGGATGTCTAAATCTGATGATTGTTCTGGTACTGAAATAACTACCGCAAATTTTGTTATATATAGTGGTGACATGCATAGTAGAACAGAATCGTATGATTCAATTTACGGTGGTCCATGTTTAAGAGTCGATAGTGCTCAACAACCATATTCAGGTAATACCAATACAGGAAATTTAGCCTCTCAATATAATATTGTTAATAACTGGTATACTGATTGTAACGATTGTCAAACATCGTCACCGACTTATGGTATCTATTATTTTAGTGCAAATACAACATGTAGTAGTTCTTCAGTAAGTACCGTTATATTCAGTTCCGATACTATGACTAATGGTCCATCACCTATTGGTGGTTCATTAATATATCCTTATGTTAAGGTTGGTGGAAATTGTTTTGGTGGTGAGTCAACACCGTACAATCAAATAACTGCAACAACTACGACAGCGTCAATAAGTAACTCTTATTCGACATGTAATGATTGTCAAGAATCTCAAAACCCTTTACAGACACACATTTATTTTTCATCTTGTGATAGTAGTACTGTTTATCGTGCGGTCTTAGTTGATTTTGAAAATGAATTAGGTGGTGTAACTTTAGGTACTACTTACCTATTAGAAGATATTAGTGATTTACCTAATGGTTGTTATACTGTTGTTGGTGAAACAACACCATATACTAATTTTATAGGTTACGGTACCTCATCGTCAAAAACTGAAACTTCAGGTTGTGCAGATACGGAATGTATATTACCTAGCCCAACGCCATCGGTTACACCAACAATTACACCGACTACCTCAGTAACACCGACACCAACACCGAGCGTTATTGAGACATATATAGTTATGTCAGCTTGTTGTAGAGATTTTACATTTAGAATTAAATACGGTAGTGAGCAGACAGTTAATATAGGTAGTACATATAATATTTCCGTACCAAATGGTGATTACGAATATTTTTATGGTTGTGCAACTGCAATAGATAGTGAAGAATTTGATAGTGATTATAGTGCAGGAATAACTACGTTTGGTCATTCAGGATTACCATACGATGAATGTATAGAATGTTTATCAGAGTCTGATTGTTGTTTATCAGGTTTTGTTGGTACTGAGATTGTTTCATATACTGATTGTTGTGGTGTTCAGTACATTAATGTAAGTAGAACACTTGAAACGTATGTTTGTTTAGATACATCATATCCTTTTTCGGGTATAAATGTTTCTTACGGAATAACTCAAAATTGTGAAGTATCGTGTGTTAGTCCAACTCCGACACCAAGTATTACACCAACACAAACTCCTTCAGTTACTCCGAGTGTGACAGTGACAAATACACCGTCAGTTACATCATCTAATACTCCAACACAAACACCATCAGTAACACCTTCTAATACTGCTTCAGTTACACCCTCAGTTACTCCGAGTGTAACAGTAACAAATACACCATCAGTTACATCATCTAATACTCCAACTATAACTCCTTCGACAACTCCAAGTATTACACCAAGTGTGACTCCATCAGTTACTCCTACTGTTTCTGTAACATCAACACCATCGATTACGCCAGACGCTAGTGTTAGTACTACACCTTCGAATACGCCAACAAGTAGTATTACTCCGACCACGACTCCTTCAATAACTCCAAGTATTACACCATCAACTACACCTACTGTTACTCCATCAATTACACCATCAACTACACCTACTGTTACTCCATCAATTACACCTACTGTTACCCCATCAATAACACCTAGTGTGACTATAACATCAACTCCGTCAATTACACCAAGTGAATCAAGACCTAATCCTCCTGCTCCTTCGTTAACTACCTATCAACTTTCAGGATGTTGTTATGGTACACCTTATTGGATTACTACTCTCAATACATATTCTCCTAATACTGTTATTAGAGCTAATTATACTCTTAGTGGTGTTACAGGTGCAACATGTGCGACCGTGATTAGTGATACGTCAACACCACAGGGTACACAAATTAAATATGATAATTTAGTTATTATGACTTCAGGTTGTACTGACACGGAATGTCCTGCTTGTCCTAGTCCAACACCAACACCAACACTAACTCCAACTAATACTCCGAGTGTGACACCAACACTAACTCCAACTAATACTCCGAGTGTGACACCAACTGTGACACCGTCAGTCACGGCATCTGTAACTCCAACACCAACACCATCGATTACACCTACACCTTCTGAAACACCTGACGAGTCACCAACACCAACTCCATCTATTACTCCGACAAGTAGTCTAACACCGACTCCATCTAATACGCCATCTGTTACACCAACATTGACTCCTACACCAAGTGTTACACCGTCTCAAAGTATACCTGGTAGTGTTGCAGATAAACTTGAGAGTTGTGAAACATCAACACAGAGTCAAAAAGTATTTGTTTTCTATGATGGTACGTCTCTTAGTGATGTGAGTGCTTTGGAAGCTTCAGAGTCTATCCGTTCTTGGTATCAAACAAAAGTTACTAATGGTGACTTATTATCGGGTAACTTATATGAGGGTGTCATTGGTGAAACTTATAATAACGGTGAAAACTGGTTATGGTGGGCATCTTACCCATACCTCGGTTCTTTAACAGGTGGTACTTTGAGTGATTCAACATCGGTCGTTGAATACAGTTCTTTGAATAGTGGTGTAACATATTCTGTTGCGGATAGTCGTTGGTGTAAAAATAATTCAGATGAGTGTATACCAAAGTCGGTTGAATTTAATGACAAATCACAATCAAATGCGGCTTATAGAAGAATCAATAGAGGATATGAACTTACGGGTACTTATGGTATTGATGACTCAAGAAGTAATGGGGTTCCATTTGACCATAATGACTTAAATTTTTCTGGAACATCAGGACCTGGTACTTTCTCAGGTGGAGAGACAAATTATATTGTTATTATTGTTGCCGATGAGGCGGATGGTGCTCTCGGACTGTATCATGGTAGTCAAGATAAAACACAATTACATACTCAACCATTTAAATTAAATTCATTAGGTACTCGTTGGAGTGGTGGTTATGAATATACTGACCGATTTGAATATGATTATGAGGCATATCTAAAAGTATGGGAAGACATAAAAAGTAGTGGAGGAACGATTAATGGGTTAATTTATCCTGTTATTGATAGTAGTACGTCACGTATACCTTTTGTACAGCATTCAGTCGCGGCAATTGAAGGTGAAACTATTAGTGCTAGTACTTTCTCATCAAAATATGGTCAATCAATTACGTCTGTTGGTCCTGAAAATTTAAATTTATCTGCTCTTACATATACTAATGTTTACTCAGGTTTAACAGGTACCACAACGTACCAAAGTTTAGATGTTCAATACCAAAACGGTGCGGGTCTTAAAAACTTCGGTTTCTATGTTGACCCAACAGTAACTAACTTTACTGAGACAGTTGTTGCAAATACCTTAGATGATTTCTTATTAGATATTGAAACACCTTTAACTACAATATATGTAACGCCTGGTGGTAGAACTTTAAATAAGATTTATAACATTGATGGTGATTGTTATAACGTTGCAGAGCTTAGTGTTACGACAACCGAGCCAATAATTACACCAACATCACAATTAGGTCCTTATGAAGATTGTAACGCTTGTGAAACCACAGGTTGTTATTCAGGAGAAACTCACGGTAATTACTTTTACACGGATTGTTGTGGTATTCAATTTTCTGGTAGTTCACTTAATGACCCTGTTTGTATAGATACAGGATATCCTTATAGTGGTATACAAATTACAAACGCTCCGTGTATTCAAAATTGTGACCAAGGACCATTAGAATATGAATTTTCCGTAACAGGTGTTTGTGACAATTTAGGTCAAGGTATTATTGAAATTACTCCGTTTGGTGGTATACCACCATATACCATACAGAACACAATTCCTGGTAATTTAACATCACAAACAGGAAACGGACCATTTAGTTGGTACGGTTTAAGTGGTGATACTTATGTTTTCAGATTAAACGATAGTACAGGTGGTCAAAATCAAAACATTAATGACATTAATGTTTTGGTTGACGGATGTTTCTGTGCAGACATCGACCAAGTTTCAGGAACTACATGTGGTAATAGTACATCAGGTTATTTAAGGGTTAATGGTTCTTCTAATTCATTACCGTATAGTATTAAATTATATAGAAATGGAGTGTTAAGTCAGACAGTTGAAGCACCATACCAAAGTTACTTATTTAGTGACCTAACCACAGGTATTTACTATGCATTTGTAACAGACTTTGGAGGTGCAACCGCACAAACTGAGTCTGTGGTTATTGAAGAAAGTACAGAATTAGACTTTGATTTTATGATAGTGCCTGAGTCAAGGTGTGTTAGTGGTTACGGTGTATTAACTGTGAGTGGTCTAACGGGTGTAGCTCCATACACTTATTTATGGTCTGACGGTCAAACAACAATAGCGGCTACAGGACTAACTGATGGAACGTATGGTGTGACAGTTACGGATGCTAATGGTTGTGAAACCACTAAAAATGCTACGGTTCCTTTAAGTGATGTATTAGGAATTGTTAGTTCAACACCATCTCAAGCCTCATGTTTTGAATGTGACGGTTCATTATCCGTTATGGTTAGCGGTGGTACACCACCTTATACTTACTTAGGTGATACGGGCCAACAACTAACTACAAATCAAACGTCATTTACTTTATCGGGATTATGTTCAGGAGCACATTCTGTGATTGTAACCGATGCTGCGGGATGTAATATAACTGCAAACTCTGTTGTTGAATCAACAGCAGGATTTTCAATAGTTTCAGTAAATACAACTAACTCACAATGTAATCAAAATGGGTCAATTAACATTAATATTGTTGCTACTCAAGGATTATTTACATATACATTAGAAGACGAAAACGGTTCAAGCCAATCTGTGACAACGGATAGTGAGTCACATATATTTAGTAACTTATCATCAGGTACGTACACAATAACAATTCAAACAAATGAAAACTGTACGTATACCACTGAAAAAACTATTGAAAACGTAGATAAATTTACTGTAGTATCTTCTATAACAGGTGCAACTTGTGGTTTAAATAACGGACAGGTTAATGTAACGGTTTCACAAGGTAGTGAGGTATTAAAATATCCATTTGAATACATATTAACTAATGTAAATACTAATCAGGTTGCTTACAACGGAATTGGTTATAGTAATACTCAAAATATATCAAACTTACAATCAGGATTTTATACTTTAAATGTTATTGATAAAGAAAACTGTCAAAGAACAACGAATTTTAATTTAAGTGGTACTAGTGGGGTAAACTTCTCACTATTCAAAACTGATTGTGTTTTAGGTAATGATGCGACGGCAAGTGTTAATATATATGATGGTACACCACCATTCACACTTAATTGGTCGTCAAATGTACCTTCAGGTCAATCAGGATTAACGGTTACTGGTTTATCTGGTGGAACATATTCTGTTGAAGTTACGGATAGTAATGGTTGTAGTGATACTAAATATGTAACTGTTAACTGTAACAATAACAGAGTACACTGTTATGAGTTAAATAATATTTGTGAGCAAAACTTTGTGACTACTGTCGGTCAAAAACGAGGGTTTGAAGAAATGTTGAACGAGACATATTTTGACTTATCAAGTGGGTATACAAATTGTGTCTTAGATGAAGCTATATTCTATGCGATTGTTAATATTACAGGTACAACATTTACTAGTGGTATCACTCAAAGTTTTTACACGGGTACCACACTAAATGATTACCCAACAGATGAAGATTGGATAAACGCGATAAGCGATATACTTTTAACAATAGGTGAAATTGGAAGTTTTATTTTAGATGTAAACTCAAATGAGTTAAAAATAATATCAGATTGTGACGGTGACCAAGATTTGTTAAGGGGTGCTAAATTTAGTTTGGATGCTAAGGTTGAGTTAACTTTAATTTGTGACTCTGATGGTTCAACACCTACACCAACACCTACAAATACTCCGACTCAGACAGTATCAATGACACCAACACCTACAAATACACCTACTCCATCAATCACACCATCAAGTAGTATTACACCAACACCAACGAGTTCGATTACATCAACACCTACAAATACACCTACTATGACACCATCAAGTAGTATTACACCAACACCAACGAGTTCGATTACACCTACCCCAACACCTTCATGTACATATAAAAGTTGGGTTATCCAACAATGTACAACTGGTACATGTGCGGGAACTTGTACTTGTGTAGGTTCAACAACACGAACAGTATATACAGATTGTACAGTTACAGATATTACTGCATTTGATACTTCAATTTCCGATGATATTTCATTAATAACTCCATTTACTGGTGATTTCAGAGGACCGAGTGACTCAAACATATACAGTTCAAATGGTAGTAGTGTTAGTTATGTGTGTACTATAGGTGGTCCATGTTAATTTGAACTCGTAAAAAAAGTAAAGAGAAAAAAAAGTATTTTATAATTCGCTTGTATTTATATAAGAAACAAATAAGGTAGATGTCACAAGTAATAATTAGATTAACATTAAGTTCTAATGCAATAGGACCGTTTGATATATATTCAGGAGTCACAAGTAATCCTGATAACTTAGCCAAAGCAGGTCAAACTCGTGACCAAATTACTGCGGGTGTTGTTTTACCTTTACCTGGCTCACCAACAGGTATTGAATATACTATATTTGTTGTTAATAAACAACCTGGTTGTAATGATGAAACGGTATCTAAAAAAGTTGTTGTATATGATGATAACGTTTCTCCGACACCGACACCTACTATAACTCCTAGTAACTCGGTTACACCAACGGCAACTCCAACAATAACTGTTTCTATTAGCACAACACCAAGTATTACACCGACACCTTCAGCAACTGCAACAAGTAGTGTAACTCCAACACCTTCAATAACACCTGAGGTTAGTGTGAGTGTAACTCCTTCAGTTACTCCGAGTGTAACGGTAACGCCATCAAGTAGTGTAACTCCAACTCCATCAGTAACTGCAACAAGTAGTATCACACCAACTCCATCAGTAACTGCAACAAGTAGTATTACACCAACTCCATCAGTAACTGCAACAAGTAGTATTACTCCGACACCTTCAATAACGCCAACATCTTCAGTAACACCTAGTACATCTATTACTCCGACACCTTCAGTAACACCTGAAGCTAGTGTAAGTGTAACTCCTTCAGTTACTCCAAGTGTAACGGTAACGCCATCAAGTAGTATTACTCCGACACCATCAATAACTGCAACAAGTAGTGTAACACCTACTCCTTCAATAACACCAACAAGTAGTGTAACACCTAGTACATCTATTACTCCGACACCTTCAGTAACACCTGAAGCTAGTGTAAGTGTAACTCCTTCAGTTACTCCAAGTGTAACGGTAACGCCATCAAGTAGTATTACTCCAACTCCATCTGTTACTGTGACACCTTCGGTAACAAATACTCCGTCAGTAACACCTAGTAGTTCAGTAACTCCTACACCATCAGTAACTGTTACAAATAGTATTACACCTACACCATCAGTAACTAATACACCATCAGTAACTCCATCAATTAGTATTACACCAACTCCATCAGTAACCGTAACAAGTAGTATAACACCTACTCCATCAATAACACCGACAAGTAGTGTTACGCCGAGTACTTCTATTACGCCAACTCCATCAGTAACCGCAACAAGTAGTATAACACCTACTCCATCAATAACACCGACAAGTAGTGTTACGCCGAGTACTTCTATTACACCTACACCTTCAGTAACGGTTACTCCGTCAATAACACCGACAAGTAGTGTAACACCTACTCCATCAATAACACCGACAAGTAGTATTACACCTACACCTTCAGTAACGGTTACTCCATCTATCACTGTAACACCGTCAGTTACTCCATCAATAACACCGACAAGTAGTGTAACACCAAGTCCATCGGTAACACCTAGTATTACTGTAACACCAACATCTTCGGTAACGCCGACACCATCAATTACACCGAGTAGTAGTATTACTCCAACGCCATCATTAACACCAACAAGTAGTGTTACACCATCATCAACACCAACACCTACACCAACACCTAGTGAGGCAGGATTGGCACCAGCTTATTTATTAATAGAACCTGCGTCTCAAGGGAACGCTATTTCTACTTACATGAATAATAACTCGGCTTCTTGGTTTGGATTCACATTTGAGATTGGTGGACCTACAAGTTCTTCTGATATTGAAACATATATGGATTACTTCTCATCAAATGCAGGTTCAGGAGGTCTTCCACAAATTTATACTACTAATATACCTCAGGATGACTACTTGTTTGATGAAATTACTATTAATTCTGGTACGGTAAGTGAAACTGCATGGTATACTTTCTTGATTCCTGATGAATCTATTGGTGGTTCAGGTACTTCTAATAGGGCTGTTGGTATTGAGTTAAAAGAAGGTGGTGGTTCATTTAGTGAAAAAACTATGGTATCTACATGGTATCAGTATACAGTGACTAATCCTGGTGGTTCATTCCAACCAGGTACATATAGATTATACTCTACCTACAGTGATTATGCATTTAAATTAGATAATAGCTCTATTTCTTACACATTTAGAGGTTCAGATATTACACCTTAATAAAAAAGTAACTATTTATTTATACATGAGTTTAATATATAAAAATCCAACTTCCTCAACATCACTGAATTCAACAAATTCAGTAACAAGAACTAATACTATTGGTACTAACTTTAGTGTGCTTCAAACGGGTGGTTATATGGAAGTTTATAATCTATCAGACTTATCGTTTACAGTGCCAGAAGGTTCAACAGGACCTATACAGTTTTCGGGTAATACTATACCTGTTCAATATTCAAAAAGAAGTCTCTCTTTCTTACCTGATTCAATTACATTGAATTCAGATAATATTTCTTCAGGTCGTAGGAGATTGGGTATGTTAGTTTATGTTCATGAGACTAAGCAAACATATCAATATACCATTGATAATTATGATGCGTTATGGGATGCTGCCAGTGGTTCTACACAAGAATCTGATTACGGTACCAGTGTTACTACTTCAACTACGGGTGGTGAAGACTTTATTGATGCATGGTTAGACTCATCTATTGAGGGTGTAAGTGGTGTTACTCGTTCAAATTCGAGATGGAGAATATTCTACGGTACTGATATTACTGTAACAGGTGGTACGTACAATAGTGGTACAGGTACCTTAACGATGACCAACACGACAGGTGGTACCTTTAATGTTACAGGTTTCACAACAGGTGGAGGGTCAGATACTTACGTTACGGGTGGAACATTTAGTTCTGATACTTTAACTTTAGATAGAAGTGATGGTAATAATGTAAATGTAACAGGATTTACATCAATCAATACCAATATAGCCAATTCTAATTTAACTTTAGACCAAAGTAGGACTGTAAGTTTAAACGCAAATGATTTAAAATTTATTGGTGGTTCTGCAGAAACTTTAGAGTTTACATCTTCTGATATTATATTAAGTGCGGCTACAGGTGGAGGTACAATATCTTTCAAAGGTATAGCAAGTTCATCGGAAAATAGAGTACTTGTTATTAACACTAATGGGGTATTATCATACAATGATAACATTCAAGGTGAGACTGCAATTTCAGCACTTACTTATAATAGTGAGTGGGGTGTAACTAAAGAATTGACCGATAGTACTTCAGGAACAACACAATTACCATTTATTACTGGTGGTACGTTTGATGGTTCTAATATTAACCTTAATATTGCGGGTGGTTTAGAACCGACCATTTCTATATCGGGTCCTGAATCTTCAGACATTTATGTAACAGGTGGTACTTACAACAACTCAACAGGTACTTTAACTTTAGGTAGAAATGACACTAATACCTTTAATATTACAGGATTTACGACAAGTGGTTCACTTACTTTACAAGATGTAACAGATAACGGGTCATCAACAACAAATAGTATTACGGTTGCTTCATTAACTTCAACAGGTGATATTACTATTAATGAAAGTATTACCGCTGGTAATGGTGGTGGTGATATTTCGAGTAATACAGTATTTGGTGCATCTGCACTTAGTAGTAATTCATCGGGTAATGCTAATACTGCGTTTGGTACTTGGACGTTAAGTGCAACTACAGGAAGTGGTAACTCGGCCTTTGGTGCATCCGCACTTTACAAAAATACTTCAGGTAATAATAATACCGCGATTGGTAAAAACGCGATGTATAATGGTAATACTTCATCACAAAACGTTGCTGTTGGTAGTGAATCATTTTATAATGGTGGTGGTACTGATGGTATTGCAATTGGATATCAAGCAGGTTATGAAGTAACTACTGCGAGTAGTAGTATTTTAATTGGTTACAGAGCGGGTTATGATATTACTGATAATGGTAGAAACATTGCGATTGGTTATGAATCATTAAGATTTAACGATGAGGGAACTTTTAACGTTGCTATTGGTGATACCGCATTAAACGGTAACCGTAGCGGTGATTTTAACGTTGGTATTGGTAATGACGCTCTTGTTAGTAATACTACGGGTTTAAGAAACGTAGGTGTTGGTTCTGATTCTCTTTCAAATAATCAAACAGGTAATGATAACGTTGCTTTAGGTTTTGAAGCGGGTCAAAATATTGCTAATGGTGGATTGAATGGTACTTCAAACGATTCTATTTTTATCGGTAAAGGAACTAGAGCCTCAGTTAATAATGGTACTAACGAAATTGTTATTGGTTCTGATGCAATCGGTAATGGTTCGAATACAATAACTTTAGGTAATACAGGTCATACTGATACATATCTATTTGGTACTGTTCATGGAGTTCCATTTATTAGTGGAGGTACTTACTCAAATGGTACACTTACACTTAATGACTTTGAAGGTGGTTCATTTAATATTACAGGATTTACGACAGGAACAACTGAAGATACTTATGTTACGGGTGTTTCTTACAATCAATTATCAAAAACTTTAACTGTAGGGTTAAATGATGGTGTTGATTTTACTGCGACAGGATTCTCACCAACCATTACAGGTGGTACATACTCAAATGGTGAAATTTCTTTAGAAAATAACGATGGAACTTCTACAACTATAGGTGGGTTAGAGATACTTACACATATAGGGACTACTACTGCAAGTACAGTCTCGGTAAGTGGTACTACGATAGATACTGTAAATGCTACAACTTACCAAGGAGCGTTCTTTGATTATGTAATAAATGATGGTACAAACTACAGAGCGGGAACAGTTCAATCTGTATGGGATGGTACATCAATAAGTCACAATGATTTCTCAACAGTTGATATTGGGGACACAGTTAATTTCACATGGACTATGGAATTATCAGGTGGTAATGCATTGTTAAAAGCCAATATTGCGGGGGGGACTTGGAATATTAGGATAATAAAACATTTAATTTAATAATTTAAAAAATGGCAAACGAATTAGTAGCAAGGAATGGTTTAAGAGTATCAGGTAGTACTTTCTTAGGTTCTGTATCTTTAGACCAAACTTTAACAGCAACTGTTCTAGCTTTAGACCCGTCAACGAACGAAGTTAATTACTTATCATTAAGTAACGCCGATGTTCACATTACAGGAGGGACTTTAACAGGAACAGGAAACAAAGACCTTCAGTTGGTGAACACAACAGGAGGTACGGTTACCATCTCTGACGTAAATATTGAAACGACAGGTGGTACCTACAATTCAACATTAGGTGAAATTACATTTACACAGAATGATGGTACAACATTTAACGTAAACGGATGGTCTTACGTTGAATCTTTAAGTGAAAGTAACAATAATATTACTGTCACATTAAACGATGGTTCTGCATCGGCAATTGTAATTGATGCGGTAACAGGATTAGGTTATGATGGTGATTGGGCATTAAGTGGTACATCTACAGGTGTATCTGCTCCGTCTGTTGAATTACCATTCATCACAGGTGCTACGTTGGATTTATCAACAGGTACCTTAGACTTAAAAATGAATAATGGTTTAGAAAGTGATATTTCTATTTCAGGTTTCTCAACAACAAACTCTGATACTTTCGTAACAGGTGCTACTTTAGCTGGTGGTACATTAACATTAGGAAGAAATGACGGTAACACTGTTACAGAATCAGGATTTTCTTTTACTACATCAGGAGACTCAGGTACATCAACTATCAATTTAGGTGGTAATTTAGCTATCTATGGTGGTGAGGGTATCGTTTCAGCAGATGGTGGTTCAGGAAACATTGTATTAGACTTGGAAGATAAAGGAACTGCAGGAACATACGGTTCAGCTTCTGAAGTACCTGTTTTTGAAACAGATGATAAAGGTCAGGTTATTGGTGTGACGGCAACAACAATTAATATCACATCTTCTGAAGTATCTGACTTTACAAATGCATCTGAAACTGCAATTTTCACAACTGCTAACTTCGCAGATTCTACAGGAGCTGCGGGTATAGACTTTACAGTTGACCCAGGTGTTAGTGTAACCGCATCATTAGTTAACTCATCAATCACTGTTGATGGTGATACAGGTACGGGTTCTACTATTGATTTAGGTAGTACATTAACTTTCACATCTACAGATAGTTCTGTTGATATTAGTAGTTCAGCTGGTACGGTTGATATTACTGTAGGTGCTGGTGTTGATACTTACATCACAGGTGGTACATACACTGATAATACTGGTGTATTAACATTAACTGACAATGGTGGTACAGTTGTTACTATTGATGGTAATTGGAATCACTTTGAAAGTGCAAGTATTTCAGATAACGTAATTACGTTTACAAGTAATACAGGTCAAACGTCAACAGTTACAGTAGATGCTGTTACAGGTGTGACGTATAGTAGTGATTGGGCGTTAGCGTTCAACGGAACGGGTAATCTTGGTACAACACCTTTTGAGTTACCATTCATTACAGGTGGTACTTATGACTCAGGTACATCAACACTTACTTTAGGTATCAATGGAGGTCTTGAAACCGATATTGATATTACAGGTTTAGACGGTTCAGATACATTTGTAACAGGTGCATCAGCGACATATTCAGGAGCAACATTAGACAGAAATGACGGTAATTCTGTTTCATTAGATTCTGAACAAACTTTAAGAGTAACTAAAACAGGTTCAGGTACTGTATTTAATGTGGCACCTGCGGACTATAAAGCGGTACATGTAGAATATACTATCACTGAAGGAACAGCTGCACGTTCAGGGTTCTTCACAGCGATTTTCCATAATTCAACAGTTGAATTCTCAGATTTCTCAACGATGGATATTGGTTCATTTACTACATCTACTGAATTATCAGCTGATTCATCAGGTAATGTAGTATTTACAGGTGGAGCATCAGCAGTAGTAATCGCAAATACAAGAGCGGTAGCTATTTAATAATATAGAATAATAATTAAAATTTGAGGGAAGTCCCCCTTCCCTCAATAGCCTTAAAATAAAAAAGAAAGAATAAAATGGCAAGAGAGTTTGTAACAAGAAACGGATTATCGGTAAGTGGTAAAACATTTATATCAACAGTAGACTTAAATGTTAATGCTAACTCTATCCTTACTATTAATGGTACAGAGGTTCAGTATAGAGATGTTAGTTCTCTTCCTGATACTTTTGTTACTGGTGGTACTCTTGATAACTCAACAGGTACTGCGACCTTTACTAATAATACAGGTGGTACGTTTAATGTTACAGGATTTTTCACATCTGGCGATACTATTAATATTTACACTACTGATTCGTCATTTACATCTGAAAGATTTGCGGACTTAAGTGGGAACAAATTACATTTAACGGGTGGTACTATTGGTATTGACACGTTTGAATTTGTACCGACATCAACACCACCATCAGGTTCTAACCCGCAAGGTCAAGTTTATTTTGATAGTTCAGCCGACACATTAACAGTTTATAACTCAGTAGCAGGGACCTCATTACAAGTAGGTCAAGAAATGTGGTACAGAGTTAAAAATCAATCAGGTTCAAACATACCTAATGGAACTTTAGTTCAAGCCTCAGGTACCGATGGAAATTCAGGAAGAATTACTATAGTATCAGGTGTAACTGACGGTACATATTCACCATATTATGTTATGGGTCTTACTACTCATTCAATCAATAACGGTGATGATGGGTGGGTAACATCTTTTGGTGAGGTTAGAGGTATTGATACTACAGGTCAAAATAGTGAAACATGGAATGATGGTGACATTCTTTATGGTGACCCTACAAGACCAGGAGGTCTTACAAATGTAAAACCTACTTCACCTAACAATACCAATTCTATTGCGATAGTATTAAACGCATCGGTTAACGGTTCGTTATTTGTTAGACCAGGATTTTCACCAAACTTAGAACAAATGATTACAGGTGCTACTGACGGTCAAGTAATTACTTACGACAGTGGTACGGGTACTTACCAACCTGAAGACCCAAATAATATTTATAACAATGACGGTACCTTAAGTGGTGACCGTATTGTCGACCAAGACACTAATCACCTAACCTTTAGTGGTGACTCAGGTGTGTCTATTGGTACAGGAACAACTTCTCCTGTATGTGCCTTATTAGAATTAGCGAGTGAAAATCAAGGTTTACTTATACCGAGGATGACTCAATCACAAAGACAATCGATACCTTCACCTTTACCTGGACTATTGGTATATTGTACAGACAACACTTCAAACGCTAAAGAAGGATTATACATGTATAAATCGTTAGGGTGGGTGAACATATTGTAACGAGCCTTAATTCTATAAAGGATAAAAAACCAATTTAAATAAATAACAATGGCAACAAATGGTTTAAATTTACAAACTTCAGGTTTAACGCTAACCACAGGAACTGAGAAAAGAATGCTTATTGACAATTCAGGTCAATTTGGTTTCGGTACGATGTCTCCTAGCACTGATTTCCACGTAGTTGGTACAGGTGCAACAACAGGTGTTAGATTTGAGGGACTGCCATCATCAAGTGCAAACAGTAACTTCATGGTGGTTGATGCAAACGGTGTTGTTCAGACTCGTAGTGATATTGCTGTTGGTACAGTTATCACTGCAGTTACAGAGAGCGACAACGTTATTACGGTTGAAGATAATCAAGGTGCAAGTTCTACTTTGACAATCGACGCAATCACAGGAACATCTTACGATAGTTCTTGGGGTATCACTTTAGGTGGTACAGGTACGATTACCTCTTCTTTCGAACTTCCTTTTATTACCGCGGCTTCGTTATCTAATGGTTCATTATCGTTTACGGTTAATGGTGGTCTTGAGACTATCTCTGATGTTACAGGTTTTGCTGTGACATTGGCAGGTGATTCAGGAACACAAACGGTAAACTTAGGTGATACCTTAACGGTAGCAGGTGGTACAGGTTTAACATCAGTAGCGGGAGCAACTGATACGGTAACCATAAACTTAGACAATACTGCAGTAGGTGCAGGTTCTTACGGTAGTTCATCTGCGGTGGCAACATTCACTGTTGATGCTCAAGGTCGTTTAACTGCGGCTTCTGACGTAACAATTGACGGTTCTGCAATCTCTAATAACTCAATGACCTTTAACGCACCGACAGGTACTGACCCTGTTGTTTCACTTAACGGTACATTGAACTTTACATCTTCAGATGGTTCGGTAGTTATTGCGGGTGACTCAGGTACTGATACTATCGACTTAATAGTTGGTGCAAGTGTTGATACATTCGTAACAGGTGGTACTTTATCATCAGGTTCATTAACATTAGGTTTAAATGATGGTTCATCAGCTTCAGCAGTGACAGGATTTGCTGTGACAGTTGCAGGTGACGATGACTCATCTTCAGTAAACTTAGGTGGTACAATTACAGTAGCAGGTGGTACAGGTATTACAACTGTACAAAATGCTGGTACGGTAACTGTGAATATGGACAATACATCATTTACTTTAAGTGATGGTTCAAATACACAAACAGTTGAGTTAGGTGATACTATGACGGTTACTGGTGGTGTAGGTCTTACTTCAACGGTAGGTGCTACTGACACGGTGACTATTGACTTGGATGATACTGCGGTTAGTGCAGGTTCTTACGGTTCATCTTCAGCAGTAGGTACATTCACAGTAGATGCTCAAGGTAGATTAACTGCAGCATCTGACGTAACAATCGATGGTTCTGCAATCTCTAACAACTCGATGACCTTTAATACTCCAACAGGTACTGACCCTGTTGTTTCACTTAACGGTACATTGAACTTTACATCTTCAGATGGTTCGGTAGTTATTGATGGTAATTCTACTTCAGACACTATTGACCTTACGGTTGATGTTTCTGCAGTTGACTCGTTTGTTACTGGTGCTACTTTAGGTTCAGGTACTTTGACATTAAGTTTAAATAACGGTCAACCTGATGTAACTGAAAATGGTTTTGATATTACTTTAAGTGATGGTTCAAACACACAAACAGTAAACTTAGGAGATACCTTAACGGTAGCAGGTGGTACAGGTTTAACATCTGTGGTAGGTGCAACCGATACTGTAACAATTAATCTTGATAACACTGCGGTTACTGCAGGTTCTTATGGTTCAGCTTCTGAAACAGTGACATTTACAGTTGACGCACAAGGTCGTTTAACTGCGGCTTCTGAACAATCAATCTCAATCACAGCTTCTCAGGTATCTGACTTCTCAACTTCAGCATCAACAGCAATCTTCCAATCAGGAAACTTTGTAGATTCATCTGAAATTGACTTTACTGTTACAGCAGGTGCTAGTGTAACTGCGGCGATTAAAGCAACGTCTATTGCTAATGGAAAGTTAGTAAACTCAGGTTTCAATACGGCAGGTACATCAGGTACAGGTTCAATTGATTTAGGTGACACTATTACATTTGCTTCAACTGACGGTTCTGTAACTATTGGTGACAATGGTACGGGTACGTTTGATATTGAGGTTAATAGTTCTAACATCGATAATATCTACACATCTGATGGTACATTATCAGGTAATAGAGTAGTAAGTCAAAGTAGTAATTCATTATCATTTGCTGATGGTGATTTCTCTGTAGGTGCTACTTTCCACTATGATGAAGGTAACAGTAACGTAGGTATTGGTACTGCAACACCTGATACAAGTGCAATCTTAGAATTGTCATCAACGACAAGTGGTTTCTTATTCCCAAGAATGACTTCGGCACAAAGAAACGCTATCGGTAGTCCAGCAACAGGTTTGATGGTTTATCAAACTGACGGTGATGAAGGTGTTTACATCTATAAATCATTTGGTTGGGTACAAATGATATAATTTAGGTTAATTATTTCAATATAATTTCTATTGAAAGTATTTATCTATAAACTATAATATAGGGAGGGATTAATTTCCCTCCCAAAGCCAAAAAAAAAAGAAAAAAAATGGCCAGTAACGGAGCTTTTTACAGTAATACATCAGGATTGAATCTGAATACCTCAACCACTACGAGAATCAATATCTCAACAGGTGGTGTGATAACATTTAATAATGATTATTCATTTCCAACTGCAGACGGAGGTAATAATGAGGTACTAATTACTGATGGTGCTGGTAATCTTTCTTTTTCTACAATTCCAAATGCATCTTTGGACAATTCCTCTTTTACACTTGGTAGTACTTCTATATCACTAGGTGATACGGTATCTTCGATTGCGGGTCTTACTTCAATAACTGCTAGTACGATTTCTGCGACAACTATCAACACCTCAGGTGATATTAGTGTTGGTACATTAGGTAATACAAATGATATACTTATTGTAGGTTCTGGTAAAACGATTACATCAACTGACGTTTTAAGTATTAACCCCACAAGTAAATTTGTAGGTATCAACCAATCCTCACCTCAAGTAACATTACATATGACAGGCGAAGGTGCTCAAACAGCACAGATTCGTATGGAGCAGTACAATGATAGTGCTGACGCTCCAGATGTAAGAACAAGAAGATACAGAGGTACAGTGGCCTCACCTGCTGCTATTCAAGCAGGTGATTATCTATATAGAAGTAACCACGAATATTATAATGGTACATCACTAATTGTTGGAGGGCAGTTTGCTTTTGATAATACTAACAATGCTAATAGAACACAGTTTACGATTGCGGTTACCACAGATGGTACATCAGTTGAAGCCAGTTCGAATGATGATGTACAATTTAAGATTGACGGTAATGACAGTGGTGCAATCACATTCAACGACGCATATAAATTCCCAACTACAGATGGTAGTGCTAATAATGTATTACTTACTGATGGTAACGGAGCTCTCTCTTTCGGGACCGTTCCAAATGCGGGTCTTACAAACTCCTCTTTTACACTTGGTAGTACTTCTATATCACTAGGTGATACGGTATCTTCGATTGCAGGTCTTACTTCAATAAGTACAACAACTGCCAACATCTCAGGTGATTTGACGGTAGATACCAATACACTCTTTGTTGATTCAACAAATAATAGGATTGGTGTCAATACTGTAAACCCCGCATATCAATTTGAAATTGAAAATACAGGTGCAAATGCACTATTGGTTTTAGATAGAACAGACGGTGCTGCTTGTTTTATTGAAGGTCAGGCAACTCGTTCAGCATTTGGTTCTGTAGGTGCAACACCATTGGCACTTGCTTACAATAGCGCTGCGGTCGTTGAGATTGGTGCTTCAGGTGCAATAACGGTAAACCCTAGTGGTGCTAATCCGTTCACTTTTCCAACTTCAGATGGTACAAGTGGTCAGGTATTAAGTACGAACGGAAGTGGTGTGGTAACTTGGTCAAATGCAGCTGCAGGTACTGTAACTTCAGTAGGTATTACCGCAGGTGCACTTATTGATGTATCTAATTCGCCAATAACCACTTCAGGTAACATTACTGTAGCGGTTGATTTATCAGAACTATCTACATCTACAACAAATGGTGACGGTGATTTCTTTGCAGTTATTGATTCATCAAACGTACAGAGAAAATTAACAAAGGGTAGTATTGATATTAGTGGGTTTAATAATGACGCAGGATACACAACAAATACAGGTACGGTTACTTCGGTAGCGATTTCTGGTACTGATGGTATTGATGTGGATTCAGGTTCACCAATTACAGGTTCAGGTACTATTCAATTAGGACTTTCAAATGTACCTAATAGTGTTTTATCTAATTCTTCATTTACTGTTAACGCACCTTCAGGTACTGACCCTGTAGTTCCATTAGGTGGTACACTGAACTTTACATCTTCTGATAGTTCTGTAACCATTGCAGGTAATTCAGGTACAGATACTATTGATTTAACAGTAGCCGCGGGTGTTGATACTTTCGTGACAGGTGGTACGTTTACAAGTGGAACATTATCACTTGGTTTGAATGATGGTACATCAGCTCAAGATATAACAGGGTTATGGACTTCAATACCTAATTCAGCATTAGCCAATTCTGCAATTACAATTGCGGGTACATCAGTTTCACTTGGAGGTTCAATATCAGGTGATGACATTATTGCTGATGTAAGTGCTGGACAGATAACTAATTCTCAATTGGCGAATTCATCGATTACGGTGAGTGCAGGTTCAGGATTAGCTAATGGTGGTTCAGTATCATTAGGTGGTACGGTAACTCTTAATGTGGGTGCAGGTACAGGTATTCAAGTAAACGCTAATGATGTGGCACTTGATTATGCTGGTGTTGACAACTTTATAGATTCTGCTACAGACCTTGAAGGTACCGATATTAATACTGCGGATACTATTGTGTATCATGACGCAACTGATAATAACGTTAAAAAAGGTCTTGTTTCTGATTTACCATTCTCAAATAATTCGGGTACTGTAACTTCTGTAGCCATTTCAGGTACAGATGGTATTGATGTTGACAGTGGCTCACCAATTACAACTTCAGGTACCATTCAATTAGGACTTTCAAACGTACCTAATTCATCTTTAGCCAATTCATCTATCACTATTAACGGTACAGCAGTATCATTAGGTGGGACAATAAACGTAGGTGACATTACAGGTGTGACTGCTGGTGATGGTTTAACAGGTGGAGGTACTTCAGGTTCGGTAACCTTAAATGTGGATTACGCTGGAACTGATAACTATATTTTAGCTGCAGGTGCAGGTACAGGTGATATTGAAACTTCTTGGCATATCGCTGTGAGTGACGCATCTAATAACGTAGACTATTATGATGTATTAGCATTACCATTCACTAACAACCAAGGTACTGTTACTTCAGTAGGTATTACTGCGGGAGCGTTAATTGACGTATCTAACTCGCCAATTACCACTTCAGGTAATATAACAGTTGCAGTAGATTTATCAGAACTAGCAACATCTACATCTGACGCTGACGGAGACTTCTTCGTAGTTGTAGATTCTGCAAATGCACAGAAAAAACTTACAAAAGGTAATATTAATAATAGTGGGTTTAATAACGATGCTGGATATATAACATCAGCAGGTAACACTAACATTTATAATACAAGTTCAACACTAAGTGCTAATAGATTAGTAACTCAAGGAGGGTTTAGTTTAGATTTCAGAGCAACATCAAATGAGATTTTCCAAGTATATAACTCAAATACAACACCAAATGGTGTACCAAGAGTTAGATTTGAAGCCGATGATACATACACATCTGTATTAGAATTAAAATCTTCAATACCTTCAACATTCTTAATTGACGGTTATGATGCAGGTGGAGGACCTGTATTTAATGTTGATGGTAATGGTAACTTATTTGCAGTATCTAAGTCGTTCTTAATCGAACATCCAACAAAAGAAGGTTATAACTTAAGACACGGTTCTTTAGAGGGTCCTGAACATGGTGTTTATGTAAGAGGTAAATTAGATGGTAATAATACTATTGAATTACCTGACTATTGGTTATCTTTGGTTGATGAAGATAGTATTACCGTTCAGTTAACACCAATCGGTTCACACCAAAACTTATATGTTAAGGATATTGTTGATAATAAGGTAATAGTTGGAAATTCAGCGTTGTTAAGTTCTAAAATTAAATGTTTCTATTTCGTACAAGCTGAAAGAAAAGATATTGATAAGATGGTAGTTGAATACCCAAGAGAAACTCCGACAATATAAAAGAGTAAAATATATAAAAAACAAAAGAGGACAATTAGTCCTCTTTTTCTTTTTCTACTCTTTCATATATCTCTAATAGGCGTAAACTTTCGTTTAACTTCTTTTCTAACTCTTCCACTTCTTTAGGGTTGTCAGAGTTTAGAGAAGCCACGTAATAGTTTTCTTCTGCTTCTTGAACTAGTCTTCGTATTGTTTTTATTAGTTTCATCTTAATTATAAATATCTGTTTTTCCTATTTAGTCCTTTACTATCTTACATTTTATATGATTTTTTAGAGTAAGAATAAAATTTAAAAAATAATAATATGGCACGTAAACCACAGACAATTTTTTTACAAATCGCATCATATAGGGACCCAGAATTAGAAAATACTATTGAAGATGCAATTAAAAATGCTAAAAGACCACAGAACCTTAGATTTGGTATATGTAGACAATATCATCCTGATGACCAATTTGATAATTTAGATGACTATAGAGATGACGAAAGATTTAAAATATTAGATGTCCCTCATCAAGAAAGTAAAGGTGTTTGTTGGGCTCGTAATCAAGTTCAACAATTATATGAAGGGGAAATGTACACCCTTCAAATAGATTCACACATGAGATTTGCACCTAATTGGGATGAGGAGATGATTCAAATGATAAAGCAATTACAAGATATGGGTATACCAAAACCACTATTGACAGGTTATGTATCATCATTTGACCCTGATAATGACCCAGCAGGTAGAGTACAAGAACCGTGGAGAATGGGTTTTGATAGATATATTCCTGAAGGTGCAGTTTTCTTTTTACCTGAAACCATACCAGGTTGGGAAGAGTTAGATAGTCCTGTACCTGCGAGATTTTACTCTGCTCACTTTTGTTTTACTTTAGGTGAATTTTCTGAAGAAGTTCAACACAATCCTGAGTACTACTTCCATGGTGAAGAGATTTCAATTGCAGCAAGAGCGTTTACATGGGGTTATGATTTATTTCATCCTCATAAAGTTCTTATATGGCACGAATATACACGAAAAGGTCGTACCAAACAATGGGACGATGATAAAGAATGGGGTCAGAAAAACTCTCATTCACATTTAACTAACCGAAAGTTATTTGGTATGGATGGGGAAACACAAGAAGGTCATGAAGGTATTTACGGGTTCGGTACTGAAAGGACTTTAAGAGATTATGAAGAATATAGTGGTTTACTATTTTCAAAACGTGCAGTACAACAATATACATTAGATAAAAACTATCCACCAAATCCAGGTATAAGTGAAATGGGTGGTGAAGAAAATTGGTTAAATAGTTTTGCTTCCTTATTTAAACATTGTATAGATATCGGTTTTGAATCGGTACCTGAAAAAGATTATGAATATTGGGTCGTAGCTTTTCATGGTAAAGATGATAAAACCTTATTTAGAAAAGATGCGGATAAAAATGAAATTAATCGAATGATGAAAGACCCTGATGGGTATTGTAAAATTTGGAGAGACTTTCAAACCGCCGAAAAACCTGACTATTGGGTAGTTTGGCCATATTCAACATCTAAGGGTTGGTGTGAAAGACTAACAGGTAAACTTTAATAACATGAATGATTTATTTTTATATTCTGAAAATGTATATGGTAAGTATGCAATACCAAAATCATCATCCCAAAGACCAGCGGCAAAAACTATATTAAATGGTGATGTTTGGGAATTAAAAACTTTAAAATATATATTAGAGTTAAATATTGATGGAGATATTGTTCATGCGGGTACATATTTTGGTGATTTTTTACCTGCGATTTCTAAAGGTTATTTAAATTCTAAAATTTATGCATTTGAAGGCTCTAAAAATAGTTTTGATGCTGCTAAGGAAACAATTAAAATAAATAATCTAAATAATGTGGTACTTAATCATATGATATTGGGTGAAAAAAATGAAAAAGTTAATTTTTTGATTTCATCAGATTCACAAGAAGATTTGGGTGGAGTTAGTTCAAAAGTTAAATACTCAAACAA
>Ga0255782_10000844_pt1 | contig 27470 bp, 28 predicted proteins | sample 101ome_26_FD_179980 | JGI IMG/M metagenome (GOLD analysis project Ga0255782, IMG submission 179980) | Coastal salt marsh microbial communities from the Groves Creek Marsh, Skidaway Island, Georgia - 101408AT metaG (version 2) | ecosystem: Environmental > Aquatic > Marine > Intertidal zone >...
GTTCCAATACGGATGCAATGACGCGGCGCTGATTGGTCATCCGCACCCCATGTTCCTCGCATCGTGTCAAAATTGTTCCCATGATTTGGATATCTCTTATCTCATCCCTGCCGTCAATCGCATTTCAAATTTACAACAGATCAGGTTCGCGTCCCAAACGTTTCGCCATTGGCACGATTGTTAATCCTTGAACGATGATCGAGAATATGACAACGACATAAGTCGCAGCCAAAATCATAGGTTTCCATTCGCCATCAGGCAGGGACAGCGCAAGAGCAACGGAAATCCCCCCCCTTTAGCCCGCCTCAAGTCATAATGAGGACAATGCCATTTGAAAATTCTTGGCGTCGTTGTCACAGAAACACAGGGATCGAGACGGCCGCAAAACGCGCAAGTAGCGCCAATCCAATCGACAAGACACCAGTTATCAAAACGTCAATGTCAAAGGTGACGGCGAACACCTCAAACCCGATCATCAGGAACAAAACCGCGTTTAGGATTTCATCAATCAGTTTCCAAAATGCATCGACATAATCTCGTTTTTCGGCACTCATCCCATGTTTTGCACCGATATCACCAATCAACAGTCCCGCACACACTGCCATGATCGGGGCCGAAACATATAGCCACACAGACAATTGGTAACCCCCAAAGGCCAGTGCCAGTGTCAAAAGCACCTCAAGCGGATAATCATCAATTTGGCGCATGACGCGAAACACCAACCATCCCAAAAACAGGCCAATCACGGTAAATCCAACGGCTTCTTGTACAAATAGGACCGCCGCATCACTGATCCCACTGCCATGCCCATGATCCGATGGAAAGGCCAAGCCGACCAAAACCATTAACACTACATAGCCAATGCCATCATTAAACAGGCTTTCGCCTGCGATTTTGGTCTCGAGCGTTTTTTTAGATTGGAGGCCGGCAACACGTCCAACACTGCAACAGGGTCAGTTGACGAGATGAGAGAGCCAAAGACCAGCGCAACCAAAAGGGGCAGGCCAAACAATAGATGTGCGCCCACCCCAAAAACAAGCGTTGACAGCGCAACGCCCAATGTCGCCATCAATAAGATTAGTGACCATTGTTTTTGTAGGTCTGATAGTTACGCATGGAGCGCACCCGCAAAGAGCAAGAGGCCCAACATGCCCTCTAGCAATGCTTGGGAAAAATCGACCCCTGTCGCGGTTGTGCGTACGGTATTCTCGATCTCCATGTCGGGAAGAAGTGCATCGATCACAACGATCCCAATCGAGGCAAGTAGCGACACCACCAAAATACCAATTGCGCTGGGCAATTTGAAAAACAGGTAATTAATCGCCCCAAATGCCGCGGCAAGGACGATTAAAATCGACGTAATCTGCAAAAAATCCATGTGACACCTTCGTTACCCATATCGGCTAACATGGAATGGATAGCGAAAAAAGCGTGAAAACCCTCTTGACCCTCGGTGTGTCTTGGCGTCCTGTCGGCGCATGAAACAACAAAAGACTATGGATGTCACAGGCGCGGCTTTGTTGGTGGGTTTTGCCATTGTGCTGGCTTTTAACCAAGTTGTGATCAAGGTGAACAACGATGGCTTTCAACCTGCGTTTCAGGCGGGACTACGCTCGGCTGGAGCGCTTGTTTTGATTTGGGCTTGGATGACGTGGAAAACCCAATCCGTGCGCCTGCCGCGACGTTTATGGCTGGTGGGGACATGGGCGGGGTTTTTGTTTGCTGCCGAATTCATATGCCTATTCACCGCGCTTGATTTGACCTCGGTCGCGCGGGTCAGCATTTTGTTTTATTCGATGCCTGTTTGGTTGGCTATATTCGCGCATTTTCTGCTGCCCGGGGAACAATTGACACCCGTACGTGCGCTGGGTTTGGCCTTGGCCATGGCTGGGGTCACTTGGGCCGTGTTGGAACGTGATCCTGTGACTGGGGGCAGTATATTGGGTGATGTCTTGGCCATTATTGCAGCACTGTCATGGGCGGCGATTGCGTTGACCGTGCGTTTATCACGCTTGCGCGAAGAAACGCCTGAAACCCAACTGTTCGTCCAGCAATTGGTTGCGGCGCCAATATTGATCGGATTTGGATTGTGGGTGGGGGATCCGATTACAGATGCCACAACGCTGCATTGGGCAGGGGTGATGTACCAAACGGTGATCGTGGCCTTTGCTGGATTTTTGTTGTGGTTTTATTTGGTTGCGAAATATTCAGCATCTGGCGTTGCCTCATTCAGCTTTCTATCCCCCGTGTTTGCGGTGTTTATGGGGTGGGGGATTTTGGGCGAACGCATCGGTATGGGCACATGGGGTGCGTTGATCCTTGTCTCGCTTGGGCTAATCCTGATCAATCGGAAACGCGCATGACCCGCTATCCTGATCTTTATGTGCTGCGTCACGGTGAGACTGAGTGGAACCGCGAAGGCATATTCCAGGGTGTGCACGACTCACCACTGACGACCATGGGGCGCGAACAGGCGGCGCATCAGGGTAAAATTTTGGATCGTGTGATTTCGGATTGGTCCGGAGTCGATATCTATTCCAGCCCGCAAGGACGCGCCAAAACAACGGCCGAAATCGCATTGGCCGGGGTTAACCGAACCGCTGACCTGCATGAGGCGCTGCGAGAGGTGGATACAGGTGATTGGGCGGGGCTTCATATATCCGACATCATTGATGCCGACTCCAGAATGGCCAAACCTTATACTGTTAAATGGCTTAGCGCTTATTTCGCATCTCCGAACGGGGAGGGCTATGAAGTGTTCAAAGCGCGTTTGCTGGAATTTTTAGAGGCGTTGCAAAAGCCAACTGTCATCGTCACCCATGGAATGGTTGGCTTTGTCTTGCGTGGGTTATACCTTGGCCTGACGTTTGAACAAATGGCGGGTCAAGTCGGTGGACAGGGCGTTGTTTTTCACCTGTCTGATGGTCGCGAAACTGTGTTGAAGGATTAGGTGCCACAAAAGGTTGCCTTCACCACCTGATGCGGTTTTGGCGCGGCCATGTAGTCAACATGCGTTTCGAACGGTCGGGTCACCGCACCCAACATGGCGTGAAACGGGTCATAATCTCCATTTACGGCTGCGGTGATCACAGCCTCAACCTGATGATTGCGGGGGATGACGGCCGGGTTTGATTGGCGCATCAGCTCTGGATCACGACGTCCTGTGGTTTCTGCATGCCAGCGAGTTAACCACTGATTAAGGTCACTATTTTTAGTTTCAGTGATGCTTTTGCATTGCGCTGTAAGATCATGAAATAAAGTGGTAAAATCCAAATCATGATTTTGTGCAATGTTGAGGAGATCACGCGCCAATTGCGCATCTGTTTCGGTCACTTCGGCAACCCCCAATTTCGCGGCAAATACGGTAATCCATTCTTTTTGGATCATTTGGGGCATGGCGTGAATTGCGTCGGTAAATACCTTAACCGAGTCCTCTTGATTAGGCATTAGGGGCACCATGGACGTTGCCAGCTGCGCCATATTCCACACGATGATGTCAGGCTGATTGGCATAGGCATAACGCGCCTGTTGATCGATTGAGGAAAAGACGCACATCGGATGATAGGCATCCATAAAGGCGCAAGGCCCATAATCAATGGTTTCGCCTGAAATGGAACAATTGTCGGTATTCATGACGCCATGAATAAACCCAATGCCCATCCATTTTGCAATCAACTGCGCTTGCGCCGCTATCACGTAGTTCAGGAAATCCAGTGGCGTTTCCGCGTCAGGATAATGGCGATCACGGGCATAGGTAAACAGCGTTTGCAGCCCCTCAATATCCCGTCTGTGGGCGAAGTATTGAAACGTCCCAACGCGCAGATGACTGCGCGCGATGCGGGTCAAGACGGCGCCAGGTAAAATAGTTTCGCGATAAACAGGATCACCGCTACTGACTGCGGCTAGGGCGCGGGTGGTTGGAATGTCCATGGCGTGCATCGCCTCGGACACCAGATATTCGCGCAACACTGGACCCAGCCACGCGCGTCCATCCCCACGTCGGGAAAAGGGCGTACGCCCTGATCCCTTCAGTTGAATATCACGACGTGTGCCTGACTGATCAATCACCTCGCCCAGCAATAGGGCGCGACCATCTCCCAATTGGGGATTGAAATACCCGAATTGATGCCCCGAATAGGCCTGCGCCAGCGGCGCTGATCCGTTCGCAGTCTGATTGCCAGAAAAGACACCTGCAATCTCGGCCTCATCCTGTGCGACAATGCCCAGTTCACGGGCCAGATCGCTGTTCCATGCGATTAGGGCAGGGTTGCTTACGGGTTCTGCCCCCTGCATGTGATGAAAATGCGTGGGTAAATTTGCATAGGTGTTGTCGAATGGGATCTGCATTTACTGCTACCTAAAGTTTCAGGGACATATATCCATATTTCTCGCGCAATTCAAAACCCATGTCACGATAAAGCGATTACGCCGCCAGATTGTTGTGATCGACTTCTGAGGTGATCAAAATGATATCTGCTACTTTTAGCGCAGCGATGCTTTCGCGTAACGCGATTGTTTCCAATCCCCGACCGCGCATCGTAGGACATAGGTAGAGTTCGTTCAAGATCGCTTCTGCGCCCCCAAATTCGATAGACCACCCATAGCAAAATATCACGTAGCCCACATCAACACCATGTTGTGTGATGATATGAACATCACCGTGGGGCGAACCGTTGAGGAGGGGTGAAATTGCACGCAGGCGATGTGCGTGATCAATCTTGATCCCTTCGAATGCGTGGTAGTCAGCGACCCAGGACAACAGCTGATTCAGGTCACTTGGCTGCGCAGGGCGTAAAACACTCATAAACGCCCCAAATGCTCTGTCAGCAGGTCAAAAAATCCATCGGCATCCAAGTCTCCGATAAACATTGCATTGGGATCACGATCAGACACGCGCCACCAATCCGCAACGGTCATGCCCAAGGTTAGGTCCGATTTTGTTTCAACCTCGACATTCACATAGCGGCCCGTGAATAGTTTTGGATTGATCAAATAGGCGATCACTGTTGGATCATGCAGCGGTGCGCCGTCTGATCCATATTTTTCACGATCAAAGCGTTCAAAGAAATCCGTCATTTCCGCAACGGCTTTCCCGACAGGGGTGCCAAGCGCGCGAAAACGATCATTGCGCTCTTTGGTCACCAATGCCTTATGCGTGACATCCAGTGGCATCATAGTGATATTTACGCCAGATTTTAAAACGATTTCAGCGGCTTCTGGATCGACGTAAATGTTGAATTCGGCCGTTGGGGTGATGTTACCCACCTCGAAATAGGCGCCGCCCATCAAAACAACCTCTTGCACGCGTTCAATGATATCAGGGGCCTTATTAAATGCGGCGGCGATGTTTGTCAGGGGTCCCAACGGGCAGAGCGTGACGGTCCCCGCGGGTTCCGTGCGCAGGGTTTCAATGATGAAATCAACCGCGTGCTGATCCTGTAGCGGCATTTCAGGGGCGGGCAATATGGGGCCATCCAACCCCGTTTTTCCATGCACATGTTCTGCGGTAACCAGTGTCCGTTCCAGCGGTCGTTTGGCGCCTGCGAATACGGGCACATCGGTTTTTTGCGCTAATTCGCAAATGATGCGGGCATTTTTTTGTGTCAAATCCAATGGAACATTTCCTGCAACGGCGGTGATGCCCAAAACATGCACTTTCTCTGGGCTGGCCAGTGCGAGCAGGATTGCAACGGCATCATCCTGACCAGGATCTGTATCAATGATTATGTTACGCGGTGCCATGTCATTCCCTTAGGTTGTCCGACTCTGTGATCGCAGGTTAAGCTGATGGGTGCAAGGGGCATCAATATTGTTGATATTACGCTTTGGATTTTTCCTGCGCTTTCGCTGCATTCCACAGGGCGTCCATTTCATCAAGGTCTGACTGCTCGGGTGATTTGCCGCGCTTTTTCAGCTCTGCTTCGATGAAATGAAATCGTCGTGTAAATTTGATGTTTGCGTGGCGTAATGCCTCTTCTGGATCAATCCTCAAATGGCGGCCCAGATTTGCGATGACGAATAACAGATCACCGTATTCCTCGGCCAGATGGTCAGGATCACTTTCCGATTGCGCCTCGCTTAACTCTCGCGCCTCTTCAACAATTTTGTCGACCACCATTGAAATATCGGGCCAGTCAAAGCCCACACGCGCGGCGCGCTTTTGCAATTTGACCGCGCGCATCAGGGCGGGCAGGCCAAGGGCGACATCATCCAATACACCACCACGTTTTTTGGCGGCGCGTTCGGCTGCTTTGATTTTTTCCCAATCTTGGGTTTGTTGATCGGCTGATTTATCGCGGCTTTCGTCGCCAAAGACATGTGGGTGACGCGCAACCATTTTGTCACTAATGTCGTTTGCGACATCGTCGAAATCGAACAGCCCAGCTTCAGATGCCATTTGCGTGTGATAGACCGATTGCAATAGCAAATCCCCCAATTCACCACGCAGTTCGGACCAATTTTCACGTTCGATTGCGTCTGCGACCTCATAGGCCTCTTCGATGGTGTAAGGTGCGATTGTTTCAAAGGTTTGTTCGATGTCCCATGGACAGCCCGCATCTGGATCGCGCAGGGTGCGCATTATTTCGATGAGGCGGGGCATCCCCCCTTTGGGGTTTTTGATCAAATCCTCATCATAGGCCATTGCCTTTCCTCTCAAACTTGGGTCAGATGCATGAATAGGGATTTATCAGGGTAAAGAAACGATGCCAATCATCAATCGGATTGCAGAATATCAAACGGACATGGCGGGCTGGCGCCGTTATTTGCATGAAAACCCAGAGTTGGGTTTGGAATGCCATGAAACGGCGGCGTTTGTGGTTGAGCGTCTAAAGGAATTCGGCGTTGATGAAATCCATACGGGAATTGCCACATCAGGTGTCGTTGCCATTATCAATGGTACGGGTGCAGGACCAACCATTGGTCTGCGTGCGGACATGGATGCCTTGCCCATGAGTGAAGAAACAGGCGCAGAATGGGCGTCGAAACGGGACGGTTTGATGCATGCCTGTGGTCATGATGGGCATACGACCATGTTGTTGGGCGCTGCAAAATACATGTGTGAAACACGGCGTTTTGCAGGACGCATTGCGCTAATTTTTCAACCTGCCGAGGAAAACGATGGTGGCGGGCGCATTATGGTGGAAGAAGGCATGATGGAGCGCTTTGACATCAAAGAGGTCTATGGCATTCACAATGTGCCCAATCATCCAATGGGGCATTTTTTCACAACACCTGGTCCCCTGATGGCGGGGGCGGATACGTTTCATATCAATATCACGGGGCGGGGTGGACATGGCGCTTATCCCCATGAAACACGCGATCCTGTGATGGCGGCAGTTCAAATTGCCCAAGCCTTTCAAACAATTGTGACACGTAATTTGCATCCCATTGATAAATTGGTGATTTCTGTGACACAAATCCACACTGGAACCGTGGATAATGTGATCCCAGAGACAGCCTATATGAACGGCACGGTGCGCTATTTTAATCCTGACGTGCAAGTCATGGTCAAGCAACGCATGGGGGAAATTTGCGCAGGCCTTTCCGCGGCCATGGGGGTTGAAGTGGATTATGAGTATCGCGAAGGGTACCCACCCACGATCAACCATGCCGATCAGGCCGCATTTGCCACGGATGTTGCGCGTGACGTTGCGGGGCATGCCGCCGTTGACGGGAACACGGGCGTTGAAATGGGCGCCGAAGACTTCAGTTACATGTTAGAAAGCCGCCCTGGCGCCTATTTATTCATGGGAATTGGTGATGCGGCGGGACTGCATAACACACATTATGATTTCAATGACGATGCCCTGCCACATGGGGCGTCGTTTTTTGCACGCCTTGCGGAACGTGCCTTGCCTTTGGGATGATGCCCTTTTACGCGTCAGCCCATCCACCCACCCCTGCCACGACAAAGGGCATTTGCTATGGCATTAGAAGATGCAAAAACTCAAATTGATCACGCCTTCATGCGCGAAGACGCGCGCGGGCTAAGCTATGAAAACGCCTTTGCAGGCGCGGTTTCATTCCTGCGCCGTAAATACACCAAGGACCTGAGCGGTGTTGATTTGGCGATCACAGGCGTCCCCTTTGATCAGGCAGTGACCAATCGCACAGGCACGCGTTTGGGGCCACGTGCGCTGCGCGAGGCGAGCACATTGCAACCCTATGATCCGCCCTATGGTTGGGGATTTGATCCACTGGGCGAATTTGCCATCGTAGATTATGGGGATTTGGCCTTTGACTACGCAAAGGTGTCCGAATTTCCTGCAACCCTAATCGCGCATATCAAACAGATCCTGTCCCAAGATGTGTCAATCATCACCTTGGGTGGGGATCATTACATCACGCTCCCCATTCTTCAGGCTTATGCCGAAAAGTTTGGCGCGCCCTTGTCCGTTTTGCAATTTGACGCCCATTCTGACACTTGGCCTGATGATGATTACGACCGAATCGATCATGGAACCATGATGTATAAGGCTGTGAAAAAAGGATTGGTTGATCCATCACGATCCGTCCAACTGGGCATTCGCACGCACAATGACTTGGACTTGGGGTTTCATGTGATTGACGCACGCGAAGTGCATGAAAGCAGACCAAGCGATATCGCCCAAAAGATCAAAGGTATCCTTGGGGATCACCCGACGTATCTGACATTTGACATTGATTGTTTGGATCCTGCCTTTGCCCCAGGTACGGGGACGCCCGTTTGGGGGGGGCTAAGTTCGGGGCAGGCCGCCATCATTTTGCGCGATATCGCGGGTATAAACCTGATCGGCGGTGATATTGTTGAGGTATCACCCACCTTTGACCCAACTGGGGCCACTGCGGTCGCAGGGGCACATGTGGCAATGGAATTAATCGCACTGTGGTGTTGGAATAAACGCGCGAATGCCACTTGACCTTCGCACACCAATCGCGACATTAGCGCCATGGTACCGATAGACAAATTAGAACAGATCAAACAACGCTTTGAGTTTCTTGAAGCGAAAATGAACAATGGCGCGGCGGGCGAAGATATCGCCAAGCTGGCAAAAGAATATTCAGAGCTGCGTCCAGTCGTGGAACAAATCGGAGAATATCAAACGCTGCTCTCCGATCTGAAAGAGGCGCAATTGATGCTGGATGATCCTGATATGAAGGATTTGGCCGCAGAAGAATTGCCAACGATCAAGGCACGTATCCCAGAAGTGGAACATGCACTGCAATTGGCGCTGCTGCCCAAGGACGCTGCCGATGCGCGTCCGGCAATGTTGGAAATTCGCCCCGGTACCGGCGGGGAAGAGGCCGCTTTGTTCGCAGGTGATCTGCTGCGCATGTATCAACGTTATTGCGATGCGCGCGGTTGGACGTTCGATGTGATCGAAGAACAACAAAGCGAAATCGGCGGTATCAAAGAGGTTGTTGTGCATATCAAAGGCGAAGGCGTTTTTGCGCGCATGAAATACGAAAGCGGTGTACACCGCGTGCAACGTGTTCCTGAAACCGAAAGTGGGGGTCGTGTGCATACTTCTGCTGCAACGGTTGCAGTACTACCCGAGGCAGAGGACGTGGACATTTACATTGATGCAAATGATCTGCGCATTGATACAATGCGATCCTCGGGTGCAGGTGGGCAGCACGTGAATACCACGGATTCTGCGGTGCGGATCACGCACCTTCCGACAGGGTTGGTTGTGACCAGTTCGGAAAAATCGCAACACCGAAATCGTGAGATTGCGATGCAGGTTCTAAAAACGCGCCTTTATGATATGGAACGCCAACGCGTACATGATGAACGTTCGGCAGATCGCAAATCTCAGGTTGGGTCAGGAGATCGCTCTGAACGCATTCGCACTTATAATTTCCCCCAAGGCCGCATGACGGATCACCGTATTAACCTAACGCTCTATCGTTTGGATCAGATCCTAGCGGGTGATTTGGATGAAATCGTGGACGCACTGACAGCGGATGCGCAGGCGGCGATGTTGGCCGAATTAAACGGATGATCTTGCGCGCATTGATCGCACGTGGCACATCCGCGTTGGATCAGGGGGGCATTCCAAATGCAGCGCGGGACGCCCGCCTATTGGCCGCACACGTTTGCGATATTGATCCATCGCGTGTAACTTTGCATGAAATGGACGAGGTGTCGGAGGCCGCGATCGAGCGATTTGACGGCGCGATCACGCAACGTCTAAACCACCGTCCTGTGTCACGCATTATTGGGGTGCGGCAATTTTGGGGCCGCAATTTTCAAGTTACGGATGATGTTCTGGACCCACGAAGTGACACCGAAACATTGATTGCCGAGGCGCTTCAGACACCTGCAAAACGTATTTTAGATTTGGGAACAGGTAGCGGCATTTTGGGCATCACCCTTGCGGCGGAACAGGTGGATGCCGTTGTGGTCGTGACGGATATTTCCAAGGCGGCGTTGTTGGTTGCGAAAACCAACGCAAAACGACACCACGTCGAAGATCGGATTGAATTTATTGAGTCAGATTGGTTTGACAGTTTGCATGGTAAATTTGATCTGATCATTTCGAACCCACCCTATATTGGCAAAAATGAATTAGAGGGGCTGGAACCAGATGTCATTGACTATGATCCCATCATCGCCCTGACTCCTGGTGGAGATGGATTAGCACCCTATCGTATTATTGCGGGACAGGCCCAAAATTACCTAAATGAAAATGGTCGGGTGATCGTTGAAATTGGGCATTTACAGGGGAAAGATGTTAAAAACCTGTTCCTACAGGCAGGGTTTTCGGGTGTGCAGATTCTGCAAGATTTAGAGGGTAAAGACCGCGCAATTGTGGCAAAACACCCCGTTTAATCGGATTTGTGTCGGAAAATGCGGGAAATTTTAACGAAAATTGCATTTGCCCCTTGTATCGTGCTGTCAATCAGGGGTATCAAGTCTATGTTGGTTGATAGGCGTGCATCTTTGCACCGCGCTAACTTTTACCGTAAATCGCTGGTTCGTTACGATCACATTATGAACCGCGCCATGAACTCTAATTGACTAGGGCTGGAAAGCTTAAATGAGATCCTCAAAATCGCGTTCGCGTTCAAAGCAGAACCGCAATAACCGTTCCGTTGGCAATGTCATAAACCGTGTGTTTGACAGCTCTGGCCCAGAGGGTAAGGTGCGTGGCACGCCGCAACAGATCATCGAAAAATACAATCAATTGGCACGTGATGCACAATTGGCCAATGACCGTGTTGCCGCAGAAAACTTCCAACAACACGCCGAACATTATTTGCGCTTACTGAGTGAAGCGCAGCGTGAAATGGATGCCCGCCGCGAACAACAGGAACGTGATAACCGCGAACGTCAGGCGCAGCGCGACCGTGAACGTCAAGCGCGTGAAGAAGCGGGCGATACAATGGTTACCACGGATGATGCATTTGGTGCATCTGATGATTTTGCAAGCGGGGATCAACCCATTGTTGATGCGATGCCCATCATGGAAGATAAAATGCCCGTCGCTGCAGAGGCGGCACCCGCCGACGGCAACGCAGAAAAATCCAAAAAACCGCGCAAACCCCGTGCGCCCCGTCCGAAAAAGACGGATGCTGCGGATGAGGGTGGGGAGCAGCCAACACCCCCAAGCGAAGCTGCAGAATAAAAAATAAGGCCGCATGATGCGGCCTTATTTTTTGGCAACCTCGCGGGCCAATGCACAAAACCCCTCAAGCGGGATTTGTTCGGCACGGTCTGTAGGTTTGATCCCCGCAGCAATCAGTCGATCTTCGATATCAGATGCGATGCCTTTTAAGGATGCGCGCAACATTTTGCGGCGTTGATTAAAGGCGGCCGCAACCACACGCTCCAACACCTTGGCATCCGCAACAAAGCGGGGGCGCTCCAGTGCGGTTAGATGCACCACGGCGCTTGACACTTTGGGGGGTGGCGTAAAGGCACCTGGCGGCAAATTGACCGCGATCCGCGCATCCGCCCGCCACGAAGCGAGGATGGCCAAACGGCCATAGGCTTTGCTGCCCGGTTTTGCTACGATGCGTTCAGCAACCTCTTTTTGGAACATCAATGTCAAGGATTGCCAAAAGGGGGGCCATTGGGGCGGCGTTAACCAACGCACCAACAGTTCTGTGCCCACGTTGTAGGGTAGGTTTGCAGCCACGCGAATGGGAGGGGTTAGATGGTTCAGGGGATCAACCTCAAGCGCGTCACCTTCGATAACCTCTAGGCGATCGGGATAGGCAGCGGATATTTCCTCAAGCGCAGGAATACAGCGGCGATCTTTTTCAATGGCCAATACGCGGCGTGCCCCTTCGGATAATAGCCCGCGGGTTAAGCCACCTGGGCCCGGCCCAATTTCCAGCACGTCGCATTCACGAAGATCGCCCGCAACACGCGCGATTTTCGCCGTGAGATTTAGATCCAGCAGAAAATTTTGTCCCAGCGATTTTCGTGCGCTTAACCCGTGGTTCGCAATCACATCACGCAACGGGGGGAGTTGATCAATCGCGCTCATCTTTGGCCCATTTGCGCGGCCAATTTCAGCGCAGCAATCATTGAGGAGGGGTTCGCGATATTTTGCCCTGCAATGTCAAACGCCGTCCCATGATCAGGAGAGGTGCGCACAAAACTCAGCCCCAAGGTGACATTCACGCCCCCATCAAAATCCAATGTTTTGATCGGGATCAATGCCTGATCATGATACATGGCGATGGCCGCATCATATTTGGCGCGTGCGCGTGCATGAAACAGGGTATCCGCGGGATGTGGCCCTGTGAGTAGCATCCCCTCAGCATGTAGTTTTTCAATCACGGGTCGGATGACGGCATTATCCTCTGTGCCCATACGCCCATCTTCACCGGCATGCGGGTTTAGCCCTGTGATCGCCATGCGCGGTTCGGCGATACCAAATTGCATGCTCAGCGAATGATGCGTGATGCGAATTGTTGTTTCTAATAATTCGGGTGTTAGGGCATTTGGCACCTGTTCAAGGGGGATATGAATGGTTGTCGGCACAACGCGTAAATCGGGCGAGGCCATCATCATCACCACGTTCGTTTTTTGATCCAGATGCGCCAAAAACTCAGTGTGTCCGGGGTGTTTGAAATCCGCCCCTTTTTGCAAAACCGATTTGGCGATGGGCGCGGTACACAGGGCGTGCCCCAATCCCTGCTGCACCAGTTGCACACCACGTTCCAAAACCTGCACCACATCATGTGCGTTCGACAGATTGGGGTATCCCAATTCCAGAGCGTCGCGGAACGGATGGTTCAGGATCGGCAGCGCAGTTGCACAGTGGTGCTTCGCCTCGGCAGGGTCATCAATGACCACATAAGGCAGGTCAAGTGGTAGAAAATGTGGATCACCGATCATGCACATAGGGACATCGCCGCGCAGTTCATTCCACGCTTTTTGTACCACCTCTGGTCCGATGCCCGCAGGATCGCCACAGGTAACTATGATTGGCCTATCAATCATTTATAGACGATACGCGCATCATCGCGCAGATTTTCCAAATAGCTATCCGCATAGCTGCCCAAGCGCTGGTTCAAAAGGCCGTCACGGATCTGCGCGAGGTCTTGTTCCTCTAAATCAAGGATCTGACTGCGGCTACACATCATGATCAACGTTGTTGTCGGCTCCTGTGTTGCGATCACATATTCGTTTTCATCCAAGTTTTTGAGGATATTGCGGGTGGGGCCATCAATTTCAGCACGTTTGACAGTTTTGCGTTTTAGAACGTGATTTGGATTGCCCTTGGCCCATCCGTAAAGATCATCGCAATGATTGATGTTTGCGCGGATTGCCTTGATATTTTCAAGTTCTGAGCTGGGCAGGGCATAACGCAAATAATCAACGCTGTCGGGTAGGGGACGACGATATGCAGTTTCACGAATGCCGCGCAGTTGGAACAGTGCCAGCGCATTTGGAATGCTAAGTGGGTCAGTGACCTCGCCCGGGGCTAGGCCAAAGATCAAGGGTTGCAACACACCCGGCAACGTATCCAATTTTTGCCAAGTCACGCGTCCACCAAATTCGCGGGTTGGGGCGTCAGAAAACTCACGTGCCGCATCGGAAAAGGCGTCAAAGGATCGGATTTTTGACAATTCGCGGGCACGTTCGCGCACCTCTTGTTCTTGGCCGGGTTGCATGGCCATGATGATTTCGGTTAGCAGAACTTCGATACTGCTTCCTGATTTTTTGGCATTTGCACTGCGTTCAACCTGCGCCTCGTCAACATTGGCCTGCGCGCCAAAGCGTGCGCGCACGACCTCTCGCCACAGCAATTGGTTGGCTATGAATTCACGTGGCGTATCTACTGAAATCCCCGCGCGTTCCAGTTCAGCGGCAAATTCATCAAAGGCCACATTAAACCGTTGGGCAAAAGATTCGAGTTCGAATTGCAATTCTTCTTCACTGACGCGAATGCCCAGTTGATCCGCGGCTGCCTTTTTCAGGCGCTCTTCGATCAACTGTTTGGGCGCAAGCTCATCAGGAACGCCTGGAAAACGCATGGCTTCCAAAAACATTGTGCGTTGCTTTAACTCGTAGTTTGTGATCGCTTGGTCATTAACAAGGATCGCGGCCGAAAATAAATTTTGCGCCGCAACGCCCAATGGGGCGAGTGTCAGGCCAAGAGCGATTAGGCTGGTGCGAATTAAGGTTTTAATGTTCATCTGCCTGTTCCACATGATGTCTTGATCGCGCGACTTACGCCCCCTGTGCTAAAGCCTTTTAACGCAATGGAAAAGCCAAAACTTGTTTGCGGCGGTGAAGTACCAAGATCAGTAAAGCGACGATCCGCAGAAAAAACAAAACTTGCACATTGTCCGTCCCATTTTACACCGATCCCTGCCGTTGCCAGTGAATCCGCCTTTAGATCATAACGTAAACTGTTTGATAGTTGCCAATTTCCACCCACCTTATACGACTGGTTTAGGGTCCATTCCGCAATGTCATCGTTACGTTGTTCGTCACCATCAGCCGGTAAAAACGAATATCGCCCGTCAACAGAGTATTTTTTGAAGTTAAATTTTGAAATGACCTCGGATTTACCTGCTTTCCCTTGAGCATTCAAAAGCGTGCGTGCGTAGAAATTCAAACCAATGGGTGTTTCTACCTGGGCTGCCAACAAGAGATCAGATTTAACACCCGCTAACCCAGATGTCTGGGAAAAATCAGATGGCTGTGTTTCCCATTCTATTTGCCCAAGTGACAGGCCCAATTCGTATCCTGTCATCCCGCGATAGTTATAGTTTATACCCACCGCCCTACGCTGTCCTGTTTCGACACGATCAGGTGCGGGAAAGCGGGATAGGGCAAGTAGATTGCCCTGATCAAATTCGGCTTGTGTGCTTTCCTCTGCGGGAACTGCGATGTCCTTTGACATGCGAACGCTTGCAATTTGATAGATGGGTTCGACAAAATGCGCCCCTGTTTTGCCACGTCCAATAAGGGGCCAACGCAGGGTCAATGCACTGGAATGCGTGCTGGTGGTGTTTTGTCGATTATAGGCAGCATCCTGATCAATCACAAAGTGATCAAGCCTGCTTTCATGTTCAAAGGCTATCTGCGTACCTGCCGCTAAATCCCAAACCTGTTGATAGCGCACGCCTGTGTTGGCCCGTACAATATCGCGTCCTGTGGCGTTCAAATCCGAACTGCGGGCGGCGCCCCAAAATTCACCCCGAACAAAAATTGTGCCGCCAATGCGTGCCACAGGTACGCGTTGTTCGATTTGGCCAAACGACGTCAGGAAGGGGCGGTTGCCCTCATTATCATAAAGAGATTGATGGTTTGACAGGCTGATTTCCTGGTGCTGATCCTCTTTTGTACGCTCTAGCTTGACATTCGATTCGATTGTTTCGCTGGTATCTAATTGATAGTCCCCAACATAGGCATCATCAGAAACTGATTGCAGCGTGAACCCAAATTTATAGCCATCCAATACATTGAATTTCCCAACAATCCTGCCGTATGCTCGAAGGGATGCGGATACAATATCATCATCAGATATCGCGCCATCAAATGTGTAGAATCCGTTTTTCACCACTTGTCGATAGCGTACCTCAAGCGTGCGTGTTTTGGCCGAAATATAGGGCGTAAGCGTGATATCTTTGTCAGTTCCAATCGGAATAAAATAGGGCACAACCACCCCTGTCCCAAGGCGTGATGTTGACCGAATGCTTGGCACCAGAAACCCCGCTGCACGTTTCAGGCTGGGATCAGGAATACGAAGGCGGGGCAGGTATAGAATGGGAATGTCCGCCACACGAACCTGCGCGTTTTTAAAATGAACCGTCCGCTTTAATTTATCATGACGCACGGCACTTGCCCTGACCTGCCAAAGGGGGGGACGCGTGTCACAGGATATGCAGGATGTCGCGGCGACCCCGCGCAATTCTGCTGTGATCCCATCAATCCGTTCCATTTCGGCGGCCTGCAATTCCAGTTGGTTTTCCAGCATGATCCGCGCAGATTTCAACAATCCGTTTTGCAAATCACGGCTCAGCTCTGCGAACTCTGCCTCAATCGTGTCACCGTTTTCATCGGTGTAGAGGATCGAGCCCGTGACGTTTAATGTTTCCGTTTCCGTATCATATCGTATGTCTTCGGCGATAAGGTTTTCAGCCCCATAAAAGATTTCAATGTCACCACTGGCAATCAAATCCCCATCTGGTGCAATTTCGATGCGATCTGCAATCATGCGCACTGGGTCGCCTTGGTCCTGGGCCAAAGCAATGCTTGCAGATGCTAGCAAAAAGGAAATGAAGATCAGAACGCGCGTCATCCGTCTTCCATATGTAAAATGATGCCCATGGCCAATAGAATTGTGGCTAGTGGTGGGGCGTAGGCCGCAAAAAGAATGGGGATTTGTCCCGTTTCACCCAGAATTTGTGCAAAGTTGCGCACATAATAAAGACCGAAACCAAAAATGACCGAAACGATCAATGCTTGCCCCGTACCGCCGAACCGAACATGGCGCATGGTAAAGCTTGCGCCGATTAACAACATCCCAACCAAAAACAAGGGACGCGCAATCTCCATATGCAGCCACACAGAATGCCGGCGCGCCGAAAAACCCGCGGATTCAAGTTGCGAGATATAGGCAGGTAAATCCCAGATCGAAATTGAGGAAGGATTCCCAATACGGTCGCGAATCTGTTCCAACGTTAGGTTTGAGGGCACATCAAATTGTCGCAAATTTTGGGCCAAGTTTTGGGGATTTTCTCCCGAACTTATTGGCCAAACAGTCACATTTCGCAAAACCCAGCGCCCCGTTTCCAATCGTGCTGTATCCGCTTCAATCTGCCTATTTGGTCCGCCTGTTTCGCCGTATGAAATCAGCGTGACATCAAACAAAACACTTCCATCCAAATTTGACCGCGCCGCATGAATAACCGTCTGACCCAAATCATCGCCTTGTCTTAACCAAAGGCCTTCGGAGCCAATCGAAAAATTCGCCCCTCTGCCATCGAAATATGTTTCGCGCAGCTCCACATACTGTTTCTTGGTACTGGCAACGATGGGATTGCCAAGCCCAACAATGACGCTGCCCACAAACAACATTGCTGCAACTGGGGCGATTAGTGTTTGAAAGATTGAGCGTCCAGCAGCGCGGGAAATCACCAACTCGCTTGATCGCGCAAGGGACAAGAAGAACCATAATGAGGCCAAGATCGCGATCAGCGGAAAGATTTGATAAAGCTCTGCCGGTAAATTGAACAAGGTCAAAATTGCCACCTGCGTGGCATCTGCGCGAGCACCCACTTGGCGCAATTGTTCAACATAGGCGATTAACCCGATGAACAACGTAAAGATTGCGGTCACACTCAGGAAAATAACCAAAAATCGGTTTGCAAAATAGCGATGTAAAATCATGTATTTTGCCCCGATAGCTTACTTTGTTTGCGCAGCACATTTGGGTTGATCGATAGATACATTAATACCCAGAACATAATCAAGCCAACGACAGAGGGCGCATAAACCAAATACCACAAGTCAAGATTTGTGCGCGCAGGCTCTGTCACAACACTTTCCACCAATTTCACAATCACCAGCAGGAAAATTGCCAACGCGATAAAACGTCCTGATCCAAACCTGTTGAACCCTGCAGCAAATAATGCGGCAAAACCGATCATGCTTGACACCAAACAAAGCGCTGCAAATTGAATGCGTCGATGTTTATCTTCGATTAACCGCGACATGGGTTGTCCCGTCAGGTCCGCCGCCAATTGCGGATCAGTCCACAGCAACGCTGTGGGCAGGTAATAAATATGCGGGCGCCCTTTGCGTGCCGCATCAAAGGTTCCCGTTAAATCATAGGCCAGTTCATCAAATTGCGTCAGCGACAGGGTATCATCCGTGCGGTCATGTGACTGCATCAATCCTTTCTGCATCACAAAGATTGTTTGATCCTCGGTCTGGACTAAAAATGCGCGCTCCGATGTGTAGGTATAGCTTGCATCTTTTTCGCGCCGATCAGAGAGAAAGACATCCCGTAATTCATTTTCTGGCGTGATCTCTCTGATAAAAAATGTGACGCCCTTTACAGAGTGTTGAAACGACCCTTCGCGCAAAAATTTTGCGCCAAGGCTTTGTGATAATTCAAATTCCCGATCCTTGGTGTTTGTGCCCGTTTTCGGAACCAGATAGGCGGTTAGCCCAAACATCAGGGTGGCGATCAGTAAACCAAACATGAACACTGGTCTGGCCAATCTCCAAGGACTCATCCCTGTGGCTTGGATCACGGCCAATTCGCTTTCGTTACTTACGCTTGATGTCACATAAACTGTTGCGGCAAATCCGAACACGGGCAAAACCATGGACAGCACTGTTGGTAACGCAAGTACGGAAAATTCCAAAAACACTTTCGCGGAATGACCATCCGTGACCAATTCGTCGAATAGAATAACGGCCCGATTGATCCACATCACAAGCGCAAATACCAACGTAAAAAACGCAAATACTATCAGGCATTGTTTAAAAACATATCGATCCAAATGCGACATATGACAGCGCGTTATCCTGCAGCAATGTTTCCCCTGTTTATTGATTAAACGAAGTTTCGGGAAAGTCTAGGTTTAGACAAAGAACAAGCGAGAATGTGCAAGATCATCACAATTAGTTTAGGCGTCGAATGCAAAACTTTTCTCGTTATGCTTTGACTTAGCAAATACTTGCGAGATTGCTATCAAAAATTGAAAGAAAAATAGTGTTCATCTTAAGGTAATGTAATTCGAATGTTTAAAATTCCAAAAACCATTGGGCATATATTGGTTGGTCATTCGCAAGCCCCCCAAGAATGGATGCAGACCAGGCGTGATTTTCATCCAACTTGGTAATATCGACTTTACGACAATGAATATCTATTTTCGCGTAGGTGGAAAAACCAAGAACTCCTAAATGCTTTTTACGCGCGCATGGAACATGCGGGCGTCTCGGACTTGATGCGTTATGAAATTTTAGAAGAGGTCGGTGGTTTTATTCCATAGGCCGATTCAATGTGTCTGCGTGCTACAGATGAATTGTGGGATAAACCTGATGCCGCCTATACCGTTCATGAAAGCGAGGTTGCTAAACCTGGATTGGTTTCACCTTTTTTGGTCTCCGCGCCCAATCATCCAATTTTCCTTATTTGCAGGAACGAGCCAAACGGCGAAAAGATCCTGCTTCACTGAAACCCGCATGGCAATCGGTGTGCAATCGTTTTTTGAAATTCGCAATCGAAGAAGCTTCTCAGGATATAAAGTCGAAATTGGTGATTTTCCTGTCTCATTATTATATTCCGAACACAAAGATACAGGCATGTATCAAGGTGATGTTCCAGTTTACTGTAACCAACTTTGGGGCGCTACATTCAAACGATACAAGCAGGATCCGACGGTAAATTTGGAAGGAGCTGCATGATGCAAACATGCGTCGCCTAAACGAAAGAATGGGTTAGAGCCAGAATTAGGTGGTTCAAAATATATTCTTTCGTGCTTCAGTCGTAATATTTTGTCAAAAGCTATTTAACTATCTTGACAGTGGACCTAGTGTTACCGAAATCATTTAGGAGCGGAAGATGGCGATTAAGCTGACTTGGAAATTTGTTGAACCTGAACTTGATGCGATTGCGGCGCATGAAGGACGTGTTGTTGTGATCGTCAGTAGCGATGCCAATATTGATCAATTGGGGCGTCGGGTGAACAAATTGACCCGTGGCGCCGTGGCGCGTGCGATTGAAAGTGAGGCGTTTGAAAAAGCGTCTTTGGGTCAGATTATATCACTGAATTATCCTGTGGGAATGGCGGCAAGTGCCATCGATATCGTGAAATTGGATCGTCGTTCAGACGCGCTTATGTCCCGTAAAGCAGGCGTTGCGATTGCCAAGGCCGTCGGATCCAAAGACGCACTGATCCTTGCAGGCTCTCTCAAAAATGCGGTGGATTTTGTGCAGGGCTATGCCTTACGTGCCTATGAATTTTCAGATCACAAAACCGAAAATGCCGAGGATAAAGACGCCGCCATCACAGTTATGATGTCAAGGGCTGCGAAACAACGTACCGCTTGTGAAACCGCACTGGCAATCGTTGACGGGGTGCATTTTACACGCGATCTGACGAACGAACCCTCAAACATTCTGACAACCACGGAATTCGCCAACCGATTGGTCGCATTAAAGGATCACGGTGTCGAGGTCGAAGTGTTAGAGGAAGTCGACCTGGAAAACTTGGGCATGCGCGCCTTGTTGGGTGTCGGGCAGGGGTCTGATAGCCCGTCCAAGGTGGTCGTCATGCAATGGAATGGGGGTGCAGAAAATGCACAACCCTTTGCCCTGATCGGGAAGGGCGTGGTTTTTGATACAGGTGGCATTTCCCTAAAACCCGCAGGTGGCATGGAGGACATGACCATGGACATGGGCGGCGCGGGTGTTGTTGCAGGCACAATGCTGTCCTTGGCCAAACGCCAGGCTGCAGCCAATGTTGTGGCCCTTGTTGGGTTGGTTGAAAATATGCCCTCTGGCAAGGCACAGCGTCCAGGCGATGTTGTCACTTCGATGAAGGGGGACACGATCGAGGTTATCAATACAGATGCTGAGGGGCGCTTAGTTTTGTGTGATGTGATGTGGTACGCGCAAGAACGCTTCAACCCAACAGGGATGATCGATCTGGCAACATTGACGGGGGCAATCATCATTGGGTTGGGGCATGAAAATGCGGGTGTTTTTTCCAACGATGATGCACTGTGCGACGGTCTGCTGGCGGCGGCCAAGACACAGGGCGAAGGCGCATGGCGTATGCCACTGGGGGAAGCCTATGACAAAAAGCTGAAATCACGGATTGCGGATGTGAAAAACGTGGGGGATCGCGCGGCGGGGTCCATTACGGCGGCCGCCTTCCTTCAGCGGTTCGTCAAGGACAACACGCCATGGGCGCATATTGATATTGCAGGTGTTGCATCGACAAAGTCCGAAACACCCTATGCGCCCGTTGGTGCGTCAGGTTGGGGCGTGATGACGCTGAACCAATTGATCCGCGATTTGTGCGAAAAGGACTAAGGATTTGGGCGCGGCCTATTTTTATCACCTAACCCGCCGTCGCCTAGAAGACGCGCTACCAATGTTGGTTGAGCGTTCGTTGGCGCAAGGATGGCGGGTTGAGGTGCGTGGGACGCACTCCGATGCCTTGGCGAAATTGGACGACCATCTGTGGACCTACAGCGAAGAAAGCTTTGTTCCTCATGCGCGGGCTGGACAGGACGGGGCCGACAACGCGCCCGTGATCCTGACGGATCAGGCGTTATCAGGATATGACTGTATCCTGTGCGTGGATGGGGCGGAACTGAATGCGGATGAAGTCAACGCAGCAAAGCGGGCCTGTTTGATATTTGATGGACATGATGACTACGCCCTGACACAGGCACGGGGTCTATGGAAATCCCTGACGGGTGCGGGATGTTCAGCGCAATACTGGTCCGAAGAAAGCGGGAAGTGGGAGTTGAAGGCAAAGAAATAGTCAAGCATTGGGTCCTTCGGGCGTGCCTTGCAAATGTTTACGCCCCGCGATTGGGATGTGTTTACTGTGTGAACAAGACATCAATGCCATGATTATGTAAGCTTTCGGATTTAGTATAAGCAATATAATCCCATCCCATAAGGTCGCTGGCCTTGCCTCGCCCCGTCCATCTTATCCACCTGCGCGGATCAGTTTCCCAGCGAGCCATAAAACATACGCAGCACCCGATATTTTTAATGCCAAAAACACATTCGGATAATCGTTCAAAGCCGTGATCATACCAAGCCCAATCACCACTGTCACAAGCCAAGTTGCAATATGATAACTGATGTTTGAATGCACAGTCGCGGCGAAACCAAAGCGTGCTACATTGGCTGCAAAAAACATGTTTCCTGGCCTAGGGCTGTAGGCGAGCGGAAAAAGAAAGATGATGACTGCAATTGTGACTTCGATCATTGAAAACCCTGTTAGTTTATGGGCTGGCTCAGATGACTAACGCACATGCTTTATAACTCATTGTCTTAGAATGGCTTTCTAAATTTCTGCAAATATAGACCAAATTGGGCCTTGGGAACTGCACCATTGAACAAGATTGACTCTCTTGAATATCTGGGGCGCCTTATTTCGTAATAATCAACTGATCACGTGTGATTTCCAAGCGGCCAAATCGACTTAAAAATTCCATTCCCAATAGGGATTTATCCAAATTGCCCCCATTGACGGCGGCGCGGACATTGCGTTCTTCAAACGGGCCGAGGGCCACGCGATCCAATCGAATAGGCGCGGTTGCGACGATGCCGTTTGCGGTGCTCGCCTGACCTGAAAACTGCAAACGATCTATGTCAAATCCCGCGCGTGTTGCATCCTGTGGTGTTAGCACTGTTAATGTGGCACCTGTGTCCACCAATGTGTCAATTGGCGCGCCATTAATGACGACGGTTGCGTGGAAATGACCGTCACGATGTTTTTCCAACACAACATTGCCCCGCTCATTCACGCGTGCAAATGATCCCGCGCTGTTGCGCGAAATATCCTCCCACATACCATAGGCCATGACAATTCCGCCAAAGATCAGGGTCCAAAGGCCAAATTGGCGCAGGGTTTTGCCCATCTGACCCCGGCGCATCAAAAGCACGCCGCCCAAAAGTGCGGCCAAAAGGATGCCGTAATAGACCAGTTGTTCCCAATCCCCTGTTCTCACACCGCGCCTCCGTTTGCGGGAAGGAAGGCAAAGAACCCTTCTAAGACGAATTGCACAGAGAGTGCGGCCAACAATATGCCCAACAGTCGGGTCACCACATCAATCCGCGTTTTCCCGAAAAGCTTTTCCAATCCATCGGCCATTGAGAAAAAGATAAACACCGAAATCAATCCTGCAAGGGCCACCAACCCTGCAGAGGCCAAACCAATCGGCCCAGGCGTTGCACCCGCGATCAAAATAATCGTCGTGATGGAGCCCGGACCCGCGATCAGGGGAATTGCAAGTGGAAAGACCGAAGGATCATCAGCCTCCTCCTCTGATTGATCCTCGCGCCGTTTTGTGCGACGTTGGAACAACATATCAAGGGCCGTTAGAAACAATAAAATGCCGCCCGCAACACGGAAGGCAGGCATGGAAATGCCCACAAATCCCAAAACGGTTTCCACAAACAGCGCAAATAACATCAACACGAAAAACGCCACGCCAATCGCGCGAATGGTGATTTTGCGGCGGACTTTGGCGGACATCCCTTGGGTCAGGGCAATGAATAGCGGCGTTAATCCAATGGGATCAATGATCACAAATAGCGCCACGAATGATGTGATCAGAAAATCAATGTCCATAATTTACGCCTCTTTGAGTGTTATTAAAAACGTGCGCTTCACATAGGAAATGCTCCATTTGTGCACGTGTTTATCCATGCATGCATGAAAATCTGCCATGTTTTTGCATTCGTCGATTAAAACGATTTGACCTTGCGGTTGTATGAAATCGAGATACCTCGAAAACGCGTTTTCCCGTTCAATCGTGTTGGTGATCATATGAAGTGTGCGATCAAATATGATAATGTCCAATCGCTCGGTCGGGGAATTGGTGCTCAGCTCAGCAACCTCAGTGTCAATGTTAAAGTGCTGTGACGCTGCCGCATTTTTCAATGGCACAATTCCAATGCTCGACAGGTCAATCCCAATAACGCGATGTCCCATTTGGGCCAATGGGATTGCATCTCGCCCTTGTCCAACACCCACATCCAACACAGTTTGCCCAACTTCCAGATTTTGGAAAAAGGCAGTAGCGTCTTTGAACGCAGAACCAAGCGCGTGGTTCTGTGCGCTATAATATTCATCGTACTTAACGGGCACCCCTAACCCTTGTTTTCAGCCGTATCCAAATTTTCCTGCGCCGTGACCCATAGGGTTTCTGCACGCGACATCGCCTCTTCGACTTCTGCAAATTTTTTGTTCCAAACTTCAAGATCTGCGATGTTTTTATCACTGTACAATTCTGGATCGGCCAGTTTTGCAGACAGCTTTTCATGCATCCCCATCAGCTTTTCTAAACGATCCTCGCATTTGCGCACCTCGGCGCGCAAGGCCAGAATTTCATCACGGCTGGCCTTTTTGATCTTGGGCTTATCACTTGGTGCCTGGGTGGTGGGTTTGTCCCCTGACAACAACTGACTGCGATAGGTGTCCAAATCATCGTCATAAGGGGTTACGCGCCCGCCTTTGACCAACCATAACCGATCCGCCACAAGGGACAGCAAATGCATATCGTGGCTGACCAGTACCACGGCCCCTGAATAGGCGGTCAGCGCTTCAACCAATGCCTCGCGGCTTTCGATATCAAGGTGGTTGGTGGGTTCGTCCAATATCAACAAATGCGGTGCATCAATCGTTGCGAGCAGCAGGGAAAGCCGCGCTTTTTGTCCCCCAGACAATCGCCCCACCTCGGTATCTGCCTGTTCCGCGCCAATGCCAAATCCCCCCAAAATCGCGCGCAACTGTGCAGGTGTTTTTTCGGGGCGCAGGCGGCGAATGTGATCCAGCGGCGTTTCATCGACAAAGAGTTCATCGACCTGATGTTGTGCAAAATATCCGATGCGCAATTTATTCGATGTCACAACGCGTCCAGCCATCGGGTCAAGGCGGCCTGAGATCAGCTTAGACAGGGTTGATTTACCTTCACCGTTTTGCCCCAAAAGGGCGATGCGATCATCCTGATCTATGCGCAAATCAAGGCGGGAGAGGATTGCGGTATCCTCATATCCCACGGTTCCGTTTTCCACGCGTACAATCGGTGGCGAAAGCTCTTCTGGTTCAGGGAAAGAGAAACGGCGCAAGGCGGCCTCTTGCGGGCGGGTGATGGGTTCCAGTTTTGAAATCATCTTCAGGCGTGATTGGGCCTGTTTTGCCTTGTCCGCCTTGTATCTGAAACGATCTACATAGGATTGCAAATGCGTTCGCCGCGCATCTTGGCGTTTGGCCTCGGCCTCTGCACTGGCAAGGCGTGCCGCACGGGTTTTGACGAATGTGTCATAGGCTCCTTGGTAAAAGGTCAATTTGCGATCCTCAAGATGCAGGATCGATCCAACGGCGCGGTTCAACAGGCCGCGGTCATGGCTGACGATGATTACGGTGTGTGGATATTTTGCCAAATAGCTTTCCAGCCAAATCGCCCCTTCAAGGTCCAAATAGTTAGTCGGTTCATCCAGCAACAACAGATCAGGTTGTGCAAACAATACTGCGGCCAAGGCCACGCGCATCCGCCATCCACCTGAAAACGCAGAACAGGGCATCTGTTGTTTTTCGGGTGAAAACCCCAATCCTTTCAGGATGGATGAAGCGCGTCCTTCGGCAGACCAGGCATCAATATCGGCAAGGCGGGTTTGAATTTCGGCGATACGGTTTGGATCATCGGCACGCTCTGCCTCGGCCAGCAACTCAGCGCGTTCGGTGTCTGCGGCAAGAACTGTGTCCAAAAGAGAGATGTCGTTTCCAGGAACCTCTTGTGCCACGCCGCCAATGCGGGCCTGTCGTGGCAGTTCAATCGACCCAGTTTCCAAGGACAGTTCCCCGCGGATCAATCGAAACAGCGTTGTTTTGCCTGTCCCATTGCGCCCGACCAAGCCCACCTTATGCCCCGCTGGAATGGTTGCAGAAGCATTCTCAAGCAGAGGCCGCCCATCAACCGAATAAGAGATATCATGGAGTTTGATCATATCCGACGTGTCATCCGCATCTGAGTTCGTTTGCACAGTCAATGACCCGATTTTGACATATTTGTAAATGCCAAAGCCCAATTGTGTGACGTGTGGAAATGGCACTTTCCAAATGAAAGTGGGCATGCTATTTCGCGCCCAGATTTAAATCAGGCACATCGTGCATATCGTAAAAGGAAACATCATGGCGACCGAACGTACCCTAAGCATCATCAAACCAGATGCAACAGCGCGCAACCTAACAGGTAAAATCAACGCGAAATTCGAAGACGCGGGTCTTCGCATCGTTGCACAAAAGCGTATTCAATTGACCAAAGCGCAAGCGGGTAAATTCTACGAAGTGCATGCAGAGCGTCCATTCTATGACGAACTATGCGAATTCATGGCCTCAGCACCTGTTGTTGTTCAGGTTCTAGAAGGCGAAAGCGCAATTGCGAAAAACCGCGAAGTTATGGGTGCAACAAACCCAGCCGACGCAGAAGCGGGCACAATCCGCGCAGAATTTGCACAGTCAGTTGGCGAAAACTCTGTTCACGGTTCAGATGCACCAGAAACAGCAGCAGTTGAAATCGCGTATTTCTTCTCTGGCCTAGAATTGGTGGGCTAATCACCAAGCTGGTTTGGATCGCTTTTGCGAACCGACCAAGGCGGAGTGCGTTGCACTCCGCCTTTTTTGTTTCATCTCTCCGAAACCTGCAGGTGGTATCGCTGTTTCAAAGTTAATTTGGGTTTGTTAATGGGCGTTTTCAGTTGTACCAAATGCGCTCTTCCGATCGCTCATAGGCTTAAACGTTGATATTTTGATTATATTGTTGAATCCAAAAGACCTTTGCACAATGCGATAACTCAAAAATCATGTCCCACCCGGCGGCACCGCCGGGTAGCGACTGCCTGCCCCTCGGCATGCGCTTTTACCCTATCAACACTTTGAACCTCTGGCCTGTTGCTCTGAGCGATCACTTTTTGACGTGCCACTCTTTTGCGGCTACTCAGGCAGGCGCTACCCTGATCGCGCAGAGGATTCATGATTCCGCAGATGTCTTTAAACGTCGTTGCATGGACATTCCATGTTCATGGCGAGGGTATATTCGAACCCTTAAAAACGCGCTTTCATTAACAAATAGCGATCCCAAAATGGCGATGGGGTGCCAATGCCATCAATCACCCGTTCAGGGTGTTTGATGATTTGTTTTATGGTCCATTCGGCTTGATAGCCTGACAACAGCGCCCATTGGCTGGGTTTTGGAATTTGGCGTCGTACGGGCAGGGTGCGCTGAAACATTGCCGCGCGTTCGGCGAGTGTCT
>Ga0255782_10000864_pt1 | contig 27103 bp, 21 predicted proteins | sample 101ome_26_FD_179980 | JGI IMG/M metagenome (GOLD analysis project Ga0255782, IMG submission 179980) | Coastal salt marsh microbial communities from the Groves Creek Marsh, Skidaway Island, Georgia - 101408AT metaG (version 2) | ecosystem: Environmental > Aquatic > Marine > Intertidal zone >...
CATCCGCGACAATATAGTCAACATCCTTAGAAAAAATTGTATGAGCTCTGAGAGATGCCGTGAGGTAATGAAGTAAATTAGTTTTTGTATTTTCATAAAGATTATTAATTCCTAATTTTGCTTCTACATACTCAACTCCAATTTCAGTTGGATGAACTTGTTTCTTGGCCTCATCAATTTCAAAGTGAATATCACGTTTCATGCCTTTAACAATTTTTGAAAAATCTTGATACCATTTTGTCGAATCAGATACTTTTCCAGAAATAATTAGAGGTGTTCTAGCTTCATCAACAAGTATTGAGTCCACTTCGTCTACAACACTATAGAAAAGCTCTCTTTGAACAAGTTGCTCTTTTGAAATCGCCATATTATCTCTTAAGTAATCAAACCCAAACTCATTGTTAGTTCCGTAAGTAATATGTTTTTTATATGCCTCAGCTTTCTCAAGATAGTCTTGATTTGAATACACCAGCCCAACTTCTAATCCTAAAAAGTTAAAAATTGGCTCCATCCATTCTGAATCTCTTTTAGATAAATAATCATTTACTGTTACAACATGAACTCCTTTATTAAATAAAGCCATAGTTGATATTGGCAACGTAGAAACTAAAGTTTTACCCTCTCCAGTTTTCATCTCTGCTATTTTATTTCTAAGAAGTACAAGCCCACCAAACAATTGAACATCGTAATGTCTTTGGCCTAATGTTCTTTTTGAAGCCTCACGAATAAAGGCAAATGCATCAACTTCAATTGAATGAACACCGTTTTCTAATTTTTCTGACAATTGATGAAATCTAAATTTAATTTCCTCATCGGTTAATTGCTCATATTCAGATTCTTTTGCGTTAATTTTGTCAACAATAGAATTTAGTTCAGACGAAAGTTTACCACTTCCAACAGATAGGACTTTTTTAAATACGTTCACTCTAGTTTGTGCCAAACTCCCAAGAATCTAGATACGCTATCTGATCCTCTGTAAGTATTTCTAATTGTCCACCCATAAGTTTTAGCTTTGTAGCAGCAATTTGTTGATCTACTGACTTAGGAAGCGTGTAAACTTTATTTTCTAAATTTATATGGTTATCTTTTATCCATTGTGTTGATAATGCTTGATTGGCAAATGACATATCCATTACTGAAGCTGGGTGACCAGTTGCTGCAGCTAGATTAACAAGCCTTCCCTCTGCTAAAACAAGAATTTCTTTTCCTTTATAATCATAGCTATCAACATGTTCTCTAACTCTATTGATAGAATTTGATAGATTTTTTAATTTAGAAATATTTATCTCTACATCAAAGTGGCCAGCATTTGCTAAAACTACTCCATCTTTCATAGCATCGAAATGACTTATATCTAAAACATATCTATTACCAGTTACTGTTATGATTACATCAGCAATTTTTGAGGCTTCGAGACTTGTTTTGACATCATACCCGTGCATTAATGCTTCAAGAGCTTTAACAGAGTCTGGTTCTACTACTGTGACTTTAGCTCCCATTCCATAAGCTCTTTCTGCTACACCTTTTCCACAATCGCCAAATCCAAATACTGCAACATTTAATCCAGCAATTAGTAAATCTGTAGCTCTAACTACTCCATCCATACAGCTTTGTCCAGTACCAAAACGATTATCAAATAAATGTTTTGTATCTGAATCATTTACTGCAACAACTGGGAACCTTAATTTTTGATTTTTTTCCATTGACTTTAATCGAATAACTCCAGTAGTTGTTTCTTCAATAGAACCTAAGACTTTTAACTCTGTGCGTGAAGTGTGAAGGAGGTTTACAAGATCTGCTCCATCGTCCATAGTAATGTCTGGTTTAGTATCTAAAACCAAATTTAAATGCTTGAAAAATTCTTCATTAGATACTCCTCTAATTGCATGAACTTCTATATCATTCTCTACCAAGTAGGCAGCAACAGAGTCTTTTGTAGACAAAGGGTTTGAAGCGCATAAAGCAACATTTGCGCCTCCAGCTTTAAGAGTCAGCATTAAATTAGCAGTTTCTTTTGTGACATGCATGCAAGCACCAATATTAAGACCTAGGAGAGGTTTGTTAATTTCAAACTCATTATTAATTTCATTTAAAACTTGCATTTGTCTTTGTGCCCAACTTACTTCTGATGCGCCTTCACTAGCAAGACTTGAGTCTAAAATACTTGACATTTATACTTCCTTTAACATTTTTTTTAGAGCCTCAATATTTGCAATATCGTACGGATCAATCAACAAATGTTCAGCCATAAACACGCTTACTAGATCTCCTATAAAAATTAAATAAAATAATTTCATAAGAGAATTGTCTGATTTTATACTTTTAACTTCTATTATCTCAACATCGTCCCCTATAATTTTCTCTGTCAATTCAAACCTTTTATCTATTTGCCTATTTTCATCTTGGTCTCGTAAAAAGATTATTTGATAGTTATTTTTTGAGTCTTCTTTATTACCTTCCCAAGATAGAATTTCATTGTGATGTATCTCTGGCATAAAACCAACGAACGCTTTGGATTTTGCATTCTCATTAATTTGAGTTTTCCATCTTTGAGCAGCTAAATAACTAAGTTCTGTACCTCCGTATATTACAGTTGATTTTGAAGCTAATTTAATTGCTATATTTTTTGCTAAAGATATTGTTTCATTATTTTCTTTTTCCGACATTAAGTTTTCAATTAACTCCTGTACTTTTCTACATTCACCCTCCAAATCAAAATCAACACTTTCAGGTAAAAAATGTAGTACTGCTTGAGCCATATAACCAAGAGCAGCTCTTGGTTGTAAACCTTGAGGTACTTGAATAAATTCTTTATTGTTTTCTTTAGCGAGATCTAAGAGCATTCCGCCGCTTGAAACTGCAAACCAATCTAATTCATTTTCAATTGCAATATTTACAGCACTTATTGTTTCTTCTGTATTTCCTGAATATGACAGAAATAAGCACTTAGGTTTATTTTGAATGATATGTTTAGGAATCCCATATGTTTTTTTGATTTCTACATTAATTGATGAGTTTTGATTAAGTATTAATTTTAGAATATCACCTGCAACTCCAGAACCGCCCATTCCTATAATTAGAAGATTCTCATAAGAAGGGGTTTCAAAATTAGGTGAGAGTGCTAAATCTTCAGTTAATTGATTTCCAAGGTTATAAACATGTTCAATCATATCAACTTATATGTTAGTTGATATCTTATCTAAAACCTCTTTTAACACTTCTTCTGTTTTTGCTTCAATATTAACTCTAAGTTTAGGCTCCGTATTAGAAGCTCTGATGTTGAACCAAAAACTTTCACTAACATAAGACATTCCATCAACATAGCTGAATTCACCATGAAATATCTTTTCAATTTTTTTTAAAGATTTTTGAATATTTTCAACTGTAAAATTTACCTCTCCACTACTAGGTGGAAAATTATATTTATCTATTAATTCGTTCACACTTTTCTTTTCTTCAGAAATGATGTTCAAAAATATTAATAATGTAACTATTGCTGAGTCAGCAAAAAAGTTTTCTTTATAGTAAAAATGAGCACTATGTTCTCCACCAAAATCTGCATTATTTTCCCTCATAGCTGTTTTTATATTTGAATGACCAACTTTTGATTCAATTAAATTAATTCCTTTTTCTTTTAAAAGTTTTAATGCATGTGGAGATACATTGACATTATGAACAACTTTCACATTTTCTTTTTTACTATTGATATAATCAGCAATAAAAATTGTCATCATACTTCCAGAGATTACATTTCCTTTATTATCTATAAATACTGCTCTATCTGCATCTCCGTCAAAAGCTACTCCAAAATCTAAATTATTATTTATTACTAACGAAATTAAATCTTCTAAGTTTTCTTGACTTGATGGATCTGCAGGATGGTTTGGAAAGTTCCCGTCAACATCTAAGTAGAGAGAAGAGAAATTAAGTTTATAAATATTTTTTAAGTCCTCAATAATTGACCCAATAGCCCCATTTCCCCCATCAATTCCAAAATAAATTTCTTTGAAAGAATCTTTTGGTTCAACGATATTTTTAATATGTTCAAAATAAATATCTATTGGCTCGGGATTGCTTGGAGTAGTAGTGAAGAATTCATTTTCAGACATTTTTTCAACATCTTTTTTAATATCAGAAAGGCCTGAATTTTCACCTATTGGTACAGCTCCAGCATTGCATAACTTCAACCCTGTATAGTCTTTTGGATTGTGAGATGCTGTAATTACAATCCCAGGAAGATTTAGTAGACCAGAAATTGAATATACAACATCAGTTGGAACTAAGCCAATGTACTTTACTTTCTTATTAGTGGTTTTAACACCTGCAGCAACAGCAGAATACATCTCTAAATTGGACAGTCTTCCATCATGTCCAATTAAGATTTCATCTGCATCTACAAACTTAGAAAAAGCCCTCCCAATTTTAAATGCATCTTCTAATGAAATCTCTTCTTGGAAAATTCCCCTTATATCATAAGATTTAAAAATTATATCTAATTTGTTTTTGTTCATTAATAAATTATTGTAATCATCATGGAACAAAATTATGCTTTCAATTCATTTTCGATTGTAGTTCCTGTGTTTAATGAAGAAGAAATCATTGAAGAATCAGTAAACAACATTCTATCAATTTGCTTAAGAACAAATCTAAACTTTGAAATAATTCTTTCTGAAAATGGTTCAAATGACAATACTAAATCCATTGCAAAAAAAATTAGTAATAAATATTCTGAAGTTAAATTAATTTCATCAAATACCCCAAATTATGGTGAAGCATTAAAAGATGGCTTTTCAAGAGCATCTAATCCCATTATTGTATCTTTTGATATTGACTATTATTCAGAATCATTTCTTCAAAAAGTTTTAACCCTAGAAAAAAAATATGCAGCTATAACAGCATCTAAAAGAATGATTAGCTCTAATGACGGAAGGAGGATGATTAGAAGAATTGCAACCAATATCTTTGTTCTAGTTTTGAAAATTCTCTTCAAAACTACATTGTCAGACACACATGGAATGAAAGCTGTTAGAAAAGAAATCTTGGATGTCTATATTGGTGATGTAATTTCAACTCAAGACATATTTGACACAGAACTTTTAATAAGGATTGAAAAAGGAGGACACAAAGTTAAAGAAATTCCAGCAGTTATTAATGAGATTAGACCTAGTGTTTCTGTAATCTATAAAAGAATTCCTAGAACACTTAAAAGTCTCTTAAAGCTTAAATATATTTTTTATAAAGAATCTTTAAAAACAAAAAATTTATAAATCAAGTATTTTATGGGAAGTATCGAACCATGAATTAATATTGTTATAAGTAAAAAAGCAGTTTCATTTTGCTGCAAGTTTTGATTATATAAATTGATTAAGTACCAAGTAATTATTGGCACGAGTAAGTTTATTAAACTAATTAAAACAAATCTAAAGAACTCTTTTAATGTTCCGCCAATTAAATCTAATTTAAATATATATTTTCTTGATAAAAAATACGCCAAAACTACACCTAGAAAAAAAGCAACTAAATTTGTTATATATGTTCTAGTAGGAAAACTTAAAAAAGCTAACAAATAAAATTGTAAAAAATAGCTAGAAACCAATCCAAAAGTTAAATTAATTGCACCTACTATGTATGTTCTAAGTAATTCTTTTAAAGTCTTACTTTTTAAAATATTTTTAAACATCTTCTGGCTCATTCTTTTTATTAAGAAAAGCAAGAGTAACAGAGAATATGAGAAATATTATTGAGATGATATTAAAAATATTTTCAGTTCGAGTATTTGTAAATTTTAATACCACTTCATTGTCGTAAGGAATTACTGCCATAAAAGATGGTGAAACTCTAAATGGACCTTCCCCATTTATTATTTCCCAGTTTGGAAAATACGATACTTTTATTAAATGTAATTGATTAGGTAAATTTGTAGAAAAACTAATTGTTGAATTTGTAATTGAAAGATTTTTGATATTTAATCCTTTTGACGAAGTTAAATCTACAAAATCTGACTTTTTTAAACCTTCAATATATCTATAATCTAATTCATTCATAAACTCATCCATAGATAATTTGGCAAATGTTTCACTCGATATATCTCGAAATATTGATCCACTTATTCCTTCAACTGCAGTTGTTGATTGATACTCAATAAGTTTAGAGTCTAACAACTCAATTTTATTTGATTCTAATTGAAATACTGTAAAGGGTTCACTCTCAAATAAAAACTTGAGACTAGATGATGAAAGTGCTTTATCTTTAATTGAATCTGTATAAGAAATAAAGTAATCAACTCCAAGTTCTTTCATAAACTTTTCACCCTTTTCAAAATTTCCATTAATGTACCTTAATCCCCCAACTGGATTTGATGGACTTTCGGCTAATCCTGAAACACTTACAAAATGAAAAGGTGTAGTAATACTGGAATCAAAGTATAAACCTTCAACACTTTCATGTTCTGTAAATAAAGGAATTGTCATCAAAACCATAGGAGTACCATATTTATTCATATCTGAATTAGGTTCCCACATTATTCTTCCAGGTTCTAATTTATTTAATTTTTGGTAAAGATTATTAATCTCACTCCAGTTTTCTTTACTCTCATAACCTGTAAAATTCCAATTTAACCAATGAGGTAAAAAGGTTATAGAAGCAAATATTAATACTATTGTTGAAAGTGAAACTACTGAGATTGTGTTAGAGAAGTTAATTAAAAATAAAACTAAAAGTAAAAAGCAAATGAAAACACTTGTAACTAAGTAGCGATCTTGCCATTTTTCATAATAGATAAATAATAAAATAGGGGCAGCAAAGAATGTTAGTTTGTTGATAACATAATTAGTAATTTCTTTATTTTGAATATCACCAAGTAAAAAACTAAGTAATTTAAAGAAAAGTATAATTAAACCTAAATTAAAAAATGGAACAAGCCTTCCATTCCACAATGCACCTTCTGGACCATAAAAGAAAAGAAAAAATGAAAAAAATATTAAATACAACTCAAAAGAAAATAATTTTAGATTTTGAATAAATTGTTTCTTTATTGAAAAAAATATAAATATTAAAAATATGTAAGGCAGTACATCGGGTTTAATCAAATCACTTAATTTTGTATAAGGTGAATATGTCATATTCGTAGTGAACTCTAAGTTGAAAAACAACGAAGTAGAAAATCTCAGTGTCAAAGCTAGAAATAAAAAGGTAGAAATTAATTTTAGCCTAATTCTTTCTACAGAGATGATGAAATGAATAAAATATACAATGCTATAGAAAATAAATGGAATTATGTGTGATAACAAACAAGCTGCAATCATAACAGCACTTAATGTATTCCTATTTTTATTTCCAGATTTAGTAAGAAAATATATAGCTAAATTCCCAAATGCCATGGAGTATGTATAAGAATATTGTCCAGCTAATGTTGAAGCTAAATTTCCTCCAAAAATTGTAAAAGATTCTGTTAGTAAAAAGGAAACTCCTGCAGCAAAACCTAAAAAAGGAGTCGAGTTTTGTTTTTTATTTAACAAACAATCAATAGATATAACTAACAAAATTAGAGAAAAAATTACCATCAATTTAAATGAAACATTGAAAGGAAACGCGATACTAAAAAAAGAAACTATTAAAGGTGGTAAAGGAAAGTAAAAATAAAAGGCTGGATATCCCGCAAACCAATCTGATGACCAACCGCTAATTTGGAAATTGGTAATTAAACTTTCAACAAAAAACTTTACAGGAACTACATGTGCTCCCATATCCCCACCAGTTGGAAGAGTATTTGTAATAACTAGATCAATTCTCAAAAATATTAGTAGAACAGAATATAAAAATATTGATGTAATTTTATAAGAGTTTAAGTTAGATATCACTTAGTCTTTTTCCTAAATATTTTGATTTTCTTTTACCATTTTCTGTCCATTCTGCGTACCAGTAGGGACCATGAGGACATTTAGCACAGGTTTCTTTTCCACATTTTATATTTTTTGTCCTGTAAGAAATCTTCGAATTTGTCTTTATATCTAGTTTATTATCAATTAGAAGCTTTACTCTTTTAAGTTCCGAATCATTTAAATCCGCTAAACTTTCGATAATGTCTCTGTCTATCATTACTAAAATGTTAGTTGAAAGGTTTTAAATAATAAGGACATAAAATTGAAAAAAGTTTCTTATCTCAGCGGTGGTGTTGGAGGAGCAAAATTTGCAAAAGGGCTCTATCGAATCAAAAATATCGATTTTAACATTATTGTAAATACAGGTGACGACGAAGTAATTAATGGTGTATTTTTATCACCTGACATAGATACTGTAATTTATAACCTTGCTGGAATTGAAGGTAAATTTGGGTGGGGTATTAAGAATGACAAATTTACAGTTCACAATCACTTAAATAAATTTTTCAAATCAAATTTTATGATAGGAGATAAAGATTTAGCTACTAATTTATTTAGATCTCAACAATTAAACAATGGTAAATCATTAACTGAGATCACTGAAGAAATAAAAAATAAATTTAACTTAAAGTGCAATATTTTTCCCATGACTGATTCTATAGTCAGTACAAAACTCTTAACTAAAACTGGCAAAAAATTAGACTTTCAAGAATATTTTGTTGAGAAAAAAGGAAGACCAAGACTTAAAAAAATAATCTATGAAGGATCTAAAATAGCAAAAGTTTCAAACAAATTAATTAAAGAGATAAAAAATAGCGATATTGTAATTATTGGACCCTCAAATCCATTTCTTTCAATAGGCCCAATTTTGTCACTCAAACAAATAAAAAAAGTTCTTACTGAACATCAAAATGTAATAGTTATAAGTCCATTTATAAACAATAAAGCATTGAAAGGGCCTTCAAAAAATAATTTTTTAGATATGGGACTCACTCCAGATATTCATGGTCTTAAAAAGTTTTATAAAAACCTAGGAAATAAGTTTATTGTTCATTTTGAAGACTCAGATAATTTATCAAATACATATGAAGAAAATATAATTTTTAACTCCAATAAAGACTCAGAAAAACTAGCTAGTAAAATAATGGCCTTATGAAAGAAATCTCAATTATTCCTATTACGGGTATTCCAGAAATTAGTAAGGGAGATGATTTAGCATCGTTAACATTAAACTCCCTAGAAAACATTGGTAAAAAAGTGCAAGACAAAGATATCTTTGTGGTCACTCAGAAAATTGTATCAAAAAGTGAAGGTATGGATAGAGATCTCGATGAAATCACCTTTGATGAATTAATAGATCTTGAAACTGATCAAATTATTCGTAAGCGAGGTGATCTGGTTATTGCAAGAACAAAACATGGAATAATTTGTGCAAATGCCGGTATAGATAAATCTAATATAAATAAAAGTAAGGTTCTTCTACTTCCTAGAGATCCCAATAAATCTGCAAATAATTTTAGAAATAAAATTGAAAAAGAGACAGACAAGAATGTAGCAGTAATAATTACTGATACATTTGGTAGAGCTTGGCGAAAAGGACAAGTTAATTTTGCAATTGGATCTTCAGGAATTGCACCACTAAAAAGTTATATAGGAGAATTTGATACTTTTGGTAATGAATTGTTCGCAACTGAAATTGCAGTTATCGACGAGATAGCTAGTGCAGCTGAATTGGTTATGGAAAAATCTTTAAACATTCCAGTGGCTTTAATTAGAAATTTTAATTACGATAAATCAAAAGAAAACGCAAATATATTGATAAGGGAGAAATCTGAAGATTTTTTCCTTTAATTCTTAAGCCAATTAACTACTTGCTTAATTCCATCTGAAAGAGATACCTCTGGTTTCCAATTTAATACTTCTTTAGCTTTTGAATTGTTTAATACACTTCTTTGAAGCTCTCCTTCTCTAGCTACTAAATATATTGGTTCTATATTGGAATCGAATTCATCTTTGATAGCTGTTACTAGATCATTAACAGATGTCTCAATACCAGTGCCAATATTTAAAAATGTATTGTTTTTTAATTTAGAGGAAAGAACTAATGCGCTTACAATATCTTTAACATATATGTAATCTCTTGTTTGATTTCCATCGCCATAAACAATAGGTTCTTGGTTGTTTAAATATTTTTTTGAAAATATAGAAATTACCCCTGCCTCACCATGAGGATCTTGACGAGGACCATAAACATTTGCAAGATTTAAAATTGAGTAACTTAACCCAGTCCCCTTTGTAATTTCAATAATGAATTCATTTAAATACTTCTTTGCAACACCATAAGGTGATTCGGGTTCGCCTGCAAAGTCTGTTTCAGAAGTAGGAATATTTATAGGCTCTCCAAAAATAGTACCTCCAGATGATGTAAAAACAATTTTTGAACAATCAGTTTCTAAAAGAACTTTTAATAATTTAATAGGTTGTAAGATGTTATGATCAAAATCTAAATCTGGTCGCTCTACTGATACTACTACTGAAGATTGAGCAGCAAGGTGAAAACATATATTTGGATTAAATTCCAATACAGTTTTTAAAGCTGACTCAGAGCCAATGTCATCCTGCAGAAATTGAATTTTATCATTAACAATTACGTTCTCTTTTTTTCCTGTTAATAAATTATCAACTACTAATATATGATGTTCCTCTTTGATTAATTCCTCAACGAGATGTGAACCTATAAATCCAGCTCCACCAGTAATTAAAATTTTCATCTTTAAGTATTCCTTATAATCTTTCCATCAATTTTACTACCTTCTTTAATAATTGAATTTGAACAAATAATGGAATTATTTATGACGACATCATTTTCAATAAAACAATTATCGAGAATTACAGAATTGCTAAGCTGTACGTTTTCACTAATTGTTGTGTTATTTGATGATATCCAATTAGATTCACCATCATATATGTGTGCAGATATATATGAATCATGAGTTCCGACGTCTAACATCTCTCCATTGACCGTAAATGTATTTAGAAGACTATTTTCAGCCAATTTTGGAAAAACATCTTTTTCGAAAGAACATGGAATCTTTAATCCATTTTTAATTACATTTATATCTCTTTTAAGTAAGTGATATAAGCCTATGCTTATTTTTCTACCAAATAAATCTGTTTTTGGTTTTTCAACAAACTTTATCACACGAGAATATTCATCAACTTGAATAACTCCATATCTAGAAGTATCGTCAACTTCTATAGAACCAATGAGTGAAGTTTTAGAAATCAGTGAATTATTAATAAAATCAGATAAATTAATGTTAAGTAACAGATCCCCATTCATGCAAAAAAAAGATTCGGGCATACCATCTAGATTTTTCACAATATATCCTGCTGTATCCAACTTTTCTTTTTCAAAGTGTAAATTAATTGATAGCTTAGATTCACGTTTGTAAATCTCCCAAATTTCTTTATGTTTATATGCACAAATTAAATTAAAATCAAAATCACCATAACTTACAAAATTTTCAAGTATTATATCTATGATTTTTTTTCCACGAATTGTAAGCAGTGCTTTTGGTATACCAATAGATAATGGAGACAATCTTGTTGCTTCTCCACCAACAAGAAGGTAAATACTATTCATTTTCAGAGAAAATATTTAAAAATACTGAAATTTTTGTATTTTTATCTAATTGAATTATCTTATCCCAAATTTCATAAGATTTATTTTCTGTATATAAATGTTTTGTGTTTTTGACAAACTTTTCTTTAATAAGCGGTATGGCTTCATCTCTTCTGCTTGGATGGCCTATCGGATTATCTATAGTTACTAATTCTGAAACTTTACCATCTACATATTCCAACACTAATGAATTTGAAATATGTCTTTTTGAAAAATTGTAATAATTATCAGTAAAGGACTCATTTTCTTCAACAGAGATTAACTTTCTCACCTGTTCTATTTGACCTATACCAGAAAAATTACTTTCATACATTTCGTACTCTAAATTACCAAATAACAAAGCAGCGGCAACCATATATTCAAGACTGTGGTCCCTGTCTGATGCATTTTGCAATTTCTCTTTATTAGCGATAATTCTTATTGCTGGCTCATGAGTAAATATTTTTATTTGTTTAATTTTTTCTTTATTACTGTTGAACTCTTTACTTAATTTAATGGCACATTCTACTGCAGACTGGCCATGGAATTCAGCAGGAAACAAAACTTTGAAAAGAACATTTTGAATAACCCAATCATTTAGTGGTTTTCCAAATTCTAGTTTTAAATCATTTAGATAATTTTTTTCAAAACCCCATTGTGAGTCATTCTGAATTGTTGAGTAAACAACATCATCTAATTCACTTATTTGAGCTAGTTCAATTCCACGCTTAGAAGCATCAGCAGCTGCCCAACTCTTTCTCTTTCCAACATTGGGATAGTGCCTATATGATCTTAGGGATGGTCCATCAAGTAAGATTTGATTAATTGTCTTTTTAACAATTTCTTCACTTCTATTAAGTAAATACGAGAATACTGAGCCAGTTGCTAATTTAACATAAAATACATGGTCGAAGCCTAATTTGTTTAGAGATGTCCCTAAACACATTGACCCCTGTATCTCATAAGCCTTTGTTAGCGCAGATGTAAACTCAAATAAATTATGTTCTTGGTTCTTGTAAAAGTAGCTATATATGGAACCAAAATTATCAGAAGGATGTGCCCACTCTTTTGCCAAGAACGTATCGTTATAATCAAACCACCTTGTTAGAACTGTTAAAAACCAAGAAATCTCTTGATAGGTTGACTGTTCATTAAAAGAATTGAATGGGTTATTAGTCAACTTATTGTTACTTAAAATATTTGCATAAGCTAAAACGTCTTTATGACTACTAGCTTCAATAATGCATCCAATTGTATCTAATATTGCTAATTTTGATGAAAAGAAGTGTTGATCATCTGAAAAGGAATTAGATAAGTAATTGGAAATTTGGCTATCTAAATTTGTTGATTGCAAAAATTATCTTTCTTGTGGGCCAATATATTTTGCAGCTGGTCTAATTAAAGTGTCTTGCTCACGTTGTTCGAAATAATGCGCTGCCCAACCAACAGATCTTCCTGCAACAAAAATAGGTGTAAATAAATCTATTTCAAAACCTAACTCTGCAAGCAAAAGTCCTCCGTAGAAATCAACATTAGGAAATAATTTTTTTTCTTCATCCATAATCTCGTCAATTCTTTTTGCTATTTCAAATCTATTTTTGGAGCTATCTTCAATTGCTAATTTTTCTACCCAAGCTTTTACTATAGGACTTCTAGGATCTTGAACTTTATAAACTCCGTGACCAAATCCCATAATTTTCTTTTTTTGAGATAGCATTTCTTTTACTCCATTTTCGGCTTCTGTTAAAGATTTGAAAGAGTTGATCAATTCTACAGCTCTTTCATTTGCACCACCGTGCAATTCTCCTTTCAATGTTGAGATTCCACTAACTATACTTCCTATTAAATCTGCTCTTGTAGAAGCTGTTACCCTTGTAGCAAAAGTTGATGCATTAAACCCATGTTCTGCATATAAAATCAACATATCGTCAAGTGCTTCGAGCATTTGCATAGAAGAACTGTTTGGCAAAAGAGAGCTAGCAACTAAATAATTATCATCCAACTCATCTGTTTCGGAATTAAAATAAGAGGCAATTGAATAACATACTACCGCACTTATTTTTGCAACTGCTTCTATATTTGAAACCTCTTCTGATTGATAACTAGCTGAAACAACAGTCCTAAGTACATCCATAGGATGCATTCCATAAGGAACAGGATGTTTTTTTAAATCTTCTAAATAATAAGTTAGTCTTTTATCACTTATTGATTCTAAGTAATACTTTTTAAATGACTCTTTAAATTGATCTCCATTTAAAGAGTCATTAATTATCAATGATGCAACTTCTTCATATGAATTATTTTTTGTTAGTTCAGTGGCATCATATCCACGATATCTTAATGAAGTTCCCTCTTTACCAACTGTAGATATAGAAGTTTCTCCCGCTATTACTCCTCGAAGACCTGGTGAATATTCCATAGATTTTATTTTACAATATTATACACAAAAGGATTAAAATTTTCTCATGGCAAAAATTCATTCACTTGAAGAAACTTTAAAATTTGGAAATAGATACATTTCCTCATTGATAATTTTGCTAATTGCAATCACTTTAGCTGGTTGGATAGGTTTCTTTTTCTTTTTACCAGTTAAATCTGGAATGGAAGTAGTGAATAATCTTGAAGATAAATTTTTACCTCGAGCCGAAGGTATGGTTCTTAATTTTGCAACTTTATCAGAACCCTCAATAATCTATACTTCCGATAATCAAATTCTTGATGAATTACATGATGGTTTAAACCGTGACCCCATAAAACTCGAAGAAGTTCCAAGCTATGTTATAAATACTCTTTTAGCAGCTGAAGACTCTAATTTCTATTTACATGAGGGGGTTGACTTTATTGCAATCTTGAGCGCAGTTCTAGATAACCTTAGAGGAGTAACTAGAGGTGGATCAACTATTACTTCTCAAGTTGCAAAACAATCTTTTGTTGGAGATGAGATTTCTGTAAGAAGAAAAATAGCAGAAGCTGTTGTTGCGGCAGAACTGGAAAGAAGGTACACAAAAGACGAAATTCTTGAATATTACATAAATTCTATTTATTGGGGAGCAGGAGCATACGGAATTCAATCAGCTTCTAATGAGTACTTTAATAAACCTGTTCAAGAACTTACATTAGATGAAGCAGCTACCTTAGTCGTAATTATAAGAAGCCCAGCGTATTACAACCCAAGAAAATATCCTGAAAGAGTTCTTGATAGAAGGAACGATGTTATTGATACAATGCTTAAAGAAGGTTTCATTGTAAACATACAAGCGAGATCAGCAAAATTAGCTGCACTTGAAATTGCAGAAGCTAAAAGTTTTGAAACACAAGCTGAACATGTAGTTGCCGAAGTAAAAAGACAATTGCTAAATGATCCTCAATTTGCAATATTAGGAAATACTAAAGAAGAACGAAAAAAAGCAGTTTTTGGTTGTCCTTCTAATGACACTGAATGCTTTGGTGGTGGTGGTTTAAAAGTATATGTAACGTTAAATTTAACACTTCAAGAACATGCTAATAAAGTTCTAAATGAATGGGTACCTTCTAATTCTGACTCTGAATCCAATGATGAAGAAAAACCAACAGGTGTTATAACTTTGATTAACAATTACACAGGTGCCATAGAGGTTATGGCATCAGGAATTCCATTTAATGAGGAACAGTATAATTTAGCAACTCAAGGAAAAAGAAACCCTGGTTCAGCATTTAAACCAATAACTTTATTGGCAGCTTTAGAATCAGGAGCAAAATTATATAGCTATAGAGATTCTCGTAGCCCAGTTGAAATCAATTGTGGGTACCCATGTGCTCCAGACGGCATAGGAGAAAAATGGGTAGTAAGAAACTATGGAACTTCAATTACAGCAGACAGATACCTTAATAAAATTGTTGCACAAGATAGAGCAATTGAATTACAATGTTTTGATTTTCATATAGAGGAACTCAAAAATAAAGACTTTTTAGAACAGTTTCCATTAGGTTTAAATTTTGAAGAGCTCGAGGATAGCGAGAAATTACTAAAAGTTGCAATAGCACTTGGTCAATATGACGCTGACGGTAATCAATTAATTTATAGAGAGCTTGGAGAAGGCGAAGAGTCCACAGGTGATGGTTATAGAATCATAAGCGATACTGAATTAATTAAAAACCAATTAAATCTGGTACAAATAGATACTAAGTCAGAAACTCAATTTATCTTTAAACCTTGTAGAGACAAAGCAGAATACAATAGGTCAATAAAACTTCTAGATACTTCTGGAATGATTTCATTAGAAGAAGCTACAAGAAGATCGATTAATACAGTTTTTGCCCAAACAGCATCAGAACTTGGAGGTGAGAAGCTTGCAAGTACTGCAAAGAGATTAGGAATTGAATCTGAACTAGATCCTGTAATATCTCTAACGCTTGGAGCTGGTGCTGTTACACCAATAGAAATTACTTCAGCTTATTCATCATTCGCTACTAATGGAATTCTTGCACCAACGTATTTAATTGAAAAAATAGAAGACGATAAAGGAAATGTTATTTACCAACATATAAATTCCCCGAGAATAAGCATACCGGATCCAGGAGCTGCTGCTGCAGTTAGAAAAACTCTTGAAGTTGCTGCTCAATATGGAACTGGAACAAGAGCTGTTCTTGATGACAGGCCAATTGCAGGTAAAACTGGTACCCATCAGGGATTTAGAGAAGCATGGTTTATAGGATTTATCCCTCAATACACATCTGCTGTTTGGGTAGGATTCGCTGAAGAACAACTTCCTCTAACTAATGTTGAAATCAAAGGTGAATTAATTAGAAATGTGTCTGGTGGACGTGTTCCTGCTCCAATGTGGAAAGAATTCATGACAGAAGTTGTTAAAGACTTGCCAATTGAAGATTGGCCTGTTGAATCAAGTGATATTGATAAATACTATGAAATCCCAACAATAGAAATACCTCAACTACTTGGATTAAATATAATAGATGCTGAAGAAATAGCTTTTTCATCTTACATACTACCAGTGATAAATCTAGTGGATTCAGAAGAAGTACCTGGACTAGTTTTAACTCAAAGTATAGAAGCTGGTGAAGAGGTTCCTGAAGGAAGTGAAATTATTCTCGAAGTTTCTGGAACCAAATTTTCTGCCAATATACCTAGTATCTCACCTTGCTCCTTAACTATAGAAGAAGGTGAAAATCTTTTAAAAACTTTCATGAGAGAAACTAATGTAATTCTATTTATTAAAAATGAATATGTAGAAAGCGACAACACTGAATGTAATGGGAAAATTATTGGAACAAACGTGCCACAAGGTGCTGAAATGTCTACTGGAGATACTTTAGTATTTGTTGTTAGTTCAAAACCTGAAGATTCTTAAAGATAACTTTTAATAAAATTATACATACCCTTTAATCCAAAACCTGTACCACCTTTTGAGTAAATTGGATCTATATCTCGAGATCTTCCTGGTCCAGCAATATCTAAATGGAACCAGTCTGTATTGTCAACAAACTCTTCAAGTAGCAATGCAGCTGTAATGGCTCCACCAAAACGTCCACCTGTATTTTGCATATCCGCAATGTCTGATTTGATTAATTTCTTGTAATCATCAAACAATGGAAGTTCATGAAATTTTTCATAAGAATTATTATTACTCTCAAAAAACTTTTTAGAAATATCTTTACTGTTTGTAAAGAAAGCTCCAATATCCAAGCCAAGTGCTACATAAGCAGAACCAGTTAAAGTTGCGATATCACAAATAACCGTTGGTTTAAATTCAGAAGCATATGCTAGAGCATCAGCCATAATTAATCTCCCTTCAGCATCAGTGTTTAGTACCTCGATAGTTTTATTATTTCTAAGAGTTAAAACATCTCCTGGTCTTATTGCAGAACCACTTGGCATGTTTTCTACTAATGGGGTGTAAACTTTAACACCAATATTGAGCTTTTGTTCAGCAACTAACTTTATTACTCCCCAAGCTGTAGCAGCACCTGCCATATCTGACTTCATAGTTTCCATTCCAGATGGGGATTTTAAAGATAATCCACCTGAGTCAAAAAGAACTCCTTTTCCAATAACAGCAATTTGAATCTCAGCGTTTTTATTATATTCTCCAATAAGCAACTTAGGTTCTCTATCAGAACCGCTCCCTACACCAAGAATTCCTCCGAAATTATTATCTTTTAACCACTTCTGGTCATAGGAAGTCAATTGTATTTCAGTATCTTTGATAAAATCAATAACTTCATTTACAAAAAATGTTGGAGATTTAGTTAAAGATGGGTGATTCACCATATCTCGAGCCCAAAATATAGCACTTATCATATCCTTAACTTCTTTAGAGTATTTATTTTCATTTATAGAAATAGAAATATGTTCTATAGCATCTGATTTATAGTGGTTAAAAGAATATTGAGAAATCAATAAACCAAATACAAAATTTTCTATATCTGCATGTTCAGTTAAATCAGTAATATCTATTACGTAATCCTTAAGAAGACTTTTTCCTACAATTGCCCCTAGCTTAACCCACTGACTTGCACTATCACAGCTTTGTGAACCTACCAATAGATAGTGCTGGTTGTCAGAACTATAGCTTTTAGGAACGAAAAGTGTGTTACTTTTCTCAAATGTGAAGGAGTTAATTTCAATTAAATCTTCTAATTGTTCTTTATCATTAAATAAATTGAAAAACTCTTCTGAGAATTTATTGATTATTAATATATTAAGTTTCATTTACTAGCAGTCCATTCATCTTCAAAATCTCTAGCAAGCATCCATAGTAAATCTGATAAACGGTTCAAATAAACAATTACATGCGTGTCATTTATTTTATTGACTTCTTTCCAAGTGACTGTGCGTCTCTCAGCTCTTCTAGAAACAACTCTGCACCAATCAAATTTAGATGAGATACTATTTTCTCCAGGTACAACAAAAAATTCAGGAATACCATTTTTTTCAGTTAAGTAGTCAATATCTTTTTCTAACTCTTCTACCATTTTATTTGTAACTAAAGTCTTTCCTTCTTCTAATTTTTCTCGATTTTTTTTAATAGTTGCCAACTCAGCTCCAACAATAAACAAATCTCTCTGAATTCTTAAAATTAATTCACTTGTAGCTATGGGTAATTTATTTTCGTTACGAACTAACCCTAAAGCTGCAACTAATTCATCAACGGATCCATATGCTTCAGGTGCAACATTATTTTTAGAAACTTTGCTTCCAAAGAGTAAGCTAGTATTACCTTCATCACCTTTTTTGGTATAAATTTTCATAAGTTTAGATTAGCGCTATAAGGAAAGTATAAGAGTTCCAGTTGCTCCCATCGATACAATTAATGAAAGATAGCTTAAACCGGTACTGGCCATAACACCAGTATAAGATTTTTCTTGAAGAGACTTGTAAGATCCAAATGATAACAATGAAGCAAACAGGTAAAGCCCAATAACAACATAACTTAATACTTGAGAAGAAATTATATTAAAAATTGATGAGGAACTCTCAAAGACTCCTAAAAACACTAAAAGACTTAAAAGAATTGAAATAATCGACGAAAATTTTGCTATATTCTTCATACCAACTCTACTAATAGTGGGATCAACTAAAAACCAGTGACCTATCATCATCAAAGAAAATACTGAAGCGACCATTATTATAGGTAAAGAAAAGATGACAATTTTGTTTGTAACTAGTTGGTAAATTTCAAAAAAATAAGTAATCAAACTTAAAAGTAGTAAATAATTTTTAGCCTTTGTATGAAAATTGCCTAAATAAAATAACAGAAAAAACAAACCTAAAAGACTATAACTTGAAGGGCTTAAAAAAACTGTCCCAGAAATAATTGAAATAAACAAAATACTAAAACCTTTTTTGGGGTTTGTTGAATTAACAATATAACCTAGAAAAGGAATGCAAAAAACTAAAAAAATGTATGTAAAGTCACCCAATTGCATATGTTATTTACAATATTATATGTGATTATTGATATTGTAAAAAAATACGTATATGCTGCCGTAATATTGTCTCAATTAAATATATTAATTATTTATATACTAAATAATGATGTTTCATTACAATTTGGAAATTATCTTATCTCTACCTCAATTTATTTCCTATTCAATCTAATAGTTGTAAATTCTTACTTTTATAAACCAATAATTAGCATTTGTTTATTTATAAGTTTGTTTCTTTTGTCTATGAATTCAGAAATAGGAGAAAATGGTATATATTTTCCAATTACCTTGATTATTTTTATAATCTATGTACTTTTTCGTTTTGGAAATAAGATTTTTTTATACTGGAAAAATAATCTAGAATTATGAATTTATCTACACCTAATCTAAAATGATGACATGAAACAGGGATTTTTAACTTTCGTTTTCACTATTTTTGTATCTTCGCTGGTTTTGCTTGTTCAAAATCCTGCAAGCGCAATTGAAATCCCTCATAACCCTTCTTTTAATTGTGTAGAAAATGCTAAAGCTCCTTTAGATTCTACTTTTGATATTCAAACATTTTTAGATTGTAATGGATTTAACCCAGGGCCAATAGATGGAGTTAGGGGAGGATTAACAGACATTGCAATTAAAACTTTCCAATCCTCAGTAGGACTTACTGCAGATGGAGTTGTTGGGCCTGCAACAAAACAGGCAATGAGAGGATATAGTGCTACAACTTTTACATTTAAAGGCAGTGGATGGGGTCATGGAGTTGGATTAAGTCAATATGGTGCCAAAGGATTAACAGAATTAGGAGCTGAATTTTGTTCTAATAGAAGTTCATGTACATCTACAGAAGTAGTTCAATACTATTTCCAAGGCACCAAAGTTGAAAGCTTAGCTAATTTAACTTTAAGTTCACCAAAAATAGCAGGAAATAGTGACGAGTTGTGGGTTGGACTAGCAAGAAATGCCAACTCAATTAGCCTTACTACTCTACCTTCTTCAAGCCCTCCAACTCTATTTATATGTCAAGAAGGTTTAAGCAATACTCTAGGTGTTCAGATATTTTTATCTAGTCGAGGTTTTGATCCAGGTGTTGTTGATGGTGCTTTTGGAGATAAAACTTCAACTGCTTTAAAAAACTACCAAGCTTCGGTTGGAATTAACCAATCTGGCAACATAGACGATGAAACAATTGCAAAGATAAAATCTGATGCAACTATTGATGGTCCATGTGAGTCTGAATTTGGACCATTGAAAATCTCCGGTGGTGCAACTATTAGCATAACAAATTCGGGAGGAAGTTGTTATTTAACAGGACACCCATTGCTATCAAAAGTTTCAGCGGGATGCAATATTGGTATCAAATGGTCTGATGGTGGAAGAATAAGGGTTGGGCCAAGGGAACACAAACACGGAATTCTTAAAATAAGAAATACTAATGTTTCTTCGGGGTATCATGTGATACTTGCTGTTAATTTAGAAAAATATCTATATGGTTTGGCAGAAATGCCTTCACACTGGAATGTAAAAGCTTTAGAAGCACAAGCAAAAGTAGGAAGGAGTTACGCTGTTTATCATTATCTATCAAATAATAGGCCTAACGAAGGCACTGATTTAAGTGCTGGGTTGTCAGAATCTAGACAAAGTTATTGTTGGTGTCATATTGGGTCTACCGCATCAAGTCAATATTATTATGGGTATTTGAAAGAAATTGCGGGACCAAATTGGGTTCAAGCAGTTAACAATACTTCAGGTCAAGTAATTACCTACGGTGGAGGATATACACAGAGCTCAGTTATCCAAGCATTTTACTCTTCATCTACCGGTGGTAAAACTAACAGTAATGATATAGGATTTGGATCTCCAACATCTTGGCCATACTTAAAGACAGTAGATGATCCATGGTCTGTTGATAACAGAGTTGGCAATCCTAAAGCTGCGTGGTCTTATGATTTTAGTTCTTATCAATTAGCAAAAAATATTCTTTGTGGTGACATACCATGTTTTGATGCAATAACTGATATTTATGTTTCATCTGTTGCAGAATCTGGTGCTGCGATAACCGTTACAATTAAAGGTTTTAAAAACGGTGTACCAAAAACTGTGGAAAAAAGTGGGAGGAATATTAAATCTCAACTTGGTTTTACTTCACATTATTTTAAAACTACTAGTAACTCCGATATATCAAGTTTAAACATAGGTCCAATTACTGTAATTACAGGATCTTCTAGTTCTAGCGGAACAACAGCTTCATCCTCAACAGGTGATGTCCCTCAATATGCAACCTCTACTGCAGGTTTAAAATATCTTTCTAATGCAGGAGCTTTAAATAATTGCCAAGAAACTTCCACAGCATGTCAAGCAAAAAGCCTTACTCGAGAAGAAGCTGCAGCCATTACATCTATAGTTGGTGGAGTACAGCTTGATGCACCTAATGCATATAGTGATGATGATCAAAGCATATACCAAAAAGCAATTAATGGAATGCCCTATTTTGGAATGCAGGTATGTTTTGGAAGCCCTTTTCAAATACAACCTTCTGAATCTGTTGCGAGAGATGAGTTTGCTTGTCTCCTTATAAAATCAATTCAGGCAGGTACTACAGACAACTTAAATGGTTCTGTTGATAAATACTCAGATGAAGGTGCTAGTAAGTGGACAAATCAAATAAATATACTCGCTGCAAATGATGTATTTCCACCTTGCAGTTCTCTAGAAGATAAATTTTGTCCAAGTAGAAAAATAACAATAGGGGAAGCTTCATTTATAGTTAATAAGCTTATCGAGAAATCATTTATCTCAAGTGAATTATTTAATTCAGACAATTTCAGTAATTCTTGGCAACCTACTAGTGGTGAAGTTGCTGATGCTGGAAACACTGGTGTCAACAATCCTAATTCGGGTAATGATGCATGTATTCCAAGAGATAATTCAGGAACTGCACTAAATACAACACTAGATATACAGCAATTTTTATCAACTAATGGATTTAATCTGGGCCCTATAGATGGACAGAAAGGTCCAAAAACAACTCAAGCAATAAAGTCATTCCAAACAAAAGTTGGTATAGTGTCTGACGGAATTGTCGGTGAAAAAACAAAAAATGCAATGAGAGCTTATACGGGCTGTGAGAGTAATAATACCTGTTCTGCTAGAGATAATTCACAAGCTAAGCTTGATACTGTTTCAGATATCCAAACCTATTTAGCAAATAATGGTTTTAATCCTGGAATTATTGATGGAAAGATTGGCTCATATACCAAAGAAGCAATCAAAGCTTTTCAAAGAAAAGTAGAGTTAATTCCAGATGGCGTCGTAGGTAATAGAACTAAATCAGAAATGCGTTCTTATACTGGTTGCTAATTTAAATAATTACGAATTTTTTCACAAATAGATATTACATCAAACTCAAAAAATTTCATTAAATCATCTTGTGGAGCGGATTCTCCAAACCTATCAACACTAAATGACTCCTTTACATTTTTTAGATAACTATTCCATCCTATTGATCGCCCTAATTCAATAGTAAATATGTTTTCAGTTAAATTTAAATTTTCAAGTATTCCTTCATTTACCTTATTTAGAATTGGAGCACTAACTAACTGAACACTAAATTCTTTTAATTCATTTTTTATATTAATTGCTAATTCTACTTCAGAGCCTGAAGCAAAAATTGTTAAATCACTTCCTTCTGATATCACAAATGCACCTTGAATAAATTCTTCATATGCAATTTCATAATCTAAATACAAAGAATCCTGTCTTGTAAGACAAAGAGCTTTAGGATTTTTAGTATTAGAAAATAAATACCTATAAGAATAATTTAATTCAACACTATTAGATGGTCTTAATACATCAAGCCCTGGAATCAATCTTAGAGACATAAGGTGTTCTATAGGTTGATGAGTTGGTCCATCCTCACCTAAATAAATAGAATCGTGTGTAAATATAAAAGATGAGTTTAATCCCATTAATGAAGCTATTCGAATACTTGGCCTCATATAGTCAGAGAAAACTAGAAAAGTAGAACAATAAGCAAACAACTTACTATGTAAATTAATTCCATTAGTCACGGCTGCCATAGCATGCTCTCTAATTCCATATTCAATACTTTGACCATCAAGACTCGTTGGTGAGTAGAATTTTGTTGAAATAATTTGTTTTGTTGAAGCTGCTAGATCGGCTGAACCGCCGAGTATAAACTTATTTTTATTACCATAAAGTTCTAAAATCTTACTTCCTCCAACTCTTGTTGCTGAGGTTTCGAATTTTTCAAAATCTGTTGGTTCGATTTCATAATTATCAAACTTTTTCCAAAGAGAATCAAACTCTGTTTCTTTACATCTTTTTTGTAGTGTTGTTAACCAGTTTTCATATTCTTGAAAGTCTTTTTCTCTTTTTGTTAAAAAATATTCATAAATTGAACTACTATGTTTAAATACGTCACCATCCCATTCAATATTTTTTAAAAATAATTCCATCTCCTCTTTTCCTAAGGGAGACCCATGTACAGAACTTGTATCTTCTTTATTAGGGGAATATTTTCCTATTTTCGATTTAGCTATAACCAATGATGGTTTTGAAATTTCTTCTTTACTTTTTTCAATTGCTTTTAAAATTTCTAATTCATCATGAGCATTAACTTCTTCAACATGCCACCCTAGAGATTCAAATTTTAACTTTTGATTTGTCTTAGAAACTTTATCTACTCGACCATCGATAGAAATATTATTGTCATCAAAAACATAAATTAATTTTCCTAATTGCCAATTAGCAGCAAGTTCAGCTGCTTCGTATGAAATACCTTCCATTAGGTCACCATCTGAAACAATACCGTAGACATAATGGTCAATAATGTCACTTCCAAATATTTTTGATAAATATGATTCTGCTAAAGCTAAACCAACTCCTGTTGCAAAGCCTTGTCCTAGCGGACCAGTTGTGATATCAATACCAAGCTTTTCTTCAAGCTCTGGGTGTCCTGCTGTTTTAGAATCTAATTGTCTAAAATTTTTGATATCTTCAATGCTTATATCAAATCCACTAAAGTGAAGTAGGCTGTAAAGAAGCATAGAGCCATGACCGGCACTTAAAACAAATCTATCTCTGTTTATCCAGTCAGGTTTTTGAGTTGTAGTCTTAATAAAATTTTTATATAAAACGACACCTACATCTGCCATTCCTAACGGCATACCTGGATGACCAGAGTTTGCTTTTTCAACTCCAGCTGCTGAAAGAACTCTTACAGATTTGGTAACTTCATTAAACATTTAACTAAGTATAAAAGAAATTAAACGGACGCAAAAGAATCTTTAGCATGATATGAAGATCTAACTAGAGGCCCTGATTCAACATGAGGAATTCCTAATGATTCCCCATATGATTTATAAAGTTCAAATTCATCTTTCGGTGCATATCTGTCAATTGCTCTGTGTTTTGCCGTAGGCCTTAAGTATTGTCCAATTGTAACAATGTCAATTTGTAGTTTTGATATATCTTTTAAAACAGACAACACTTCTTCTTTGGTTTCACCCATCCCAACAATTAAACCTGTTTTGGTTTTTCCTAAAAATCCTTTTTGTTTTGCATAATATAAAAGTGACAACGACCTACCGTAAGATGCCGCAGTTCTTATGTCTCTCTGTAATCTTGGGACAGTCTCTAGATTGTGATTTAAAACTTCTGGGTTTGCATTAATAATGTTATCAATTGATTTCCTTTCACCTTTAAAATCAGGGATAAGAACTTCAACAGAACAATTTTGATTTGAATCTTTAATTGCATAAATTGTATCTGCAAAAAATTGAGAACCTCCATCATCTAAGTCATCTCTATTTACTGAAGTCACTACTGCATGACTAAGCCCCATACTTTTTACACTCTCAGCAACTCTTAAAGGCTCGTCAAGATCTAAGTAACCTGGTTTTCCAGTTTTAACATCACAAAAACCACATGCTCTTGTACAAACATCTCCCATTATCATAAATGTTGCTGTTCCCATAGACCAGCATTCATAAATGTTAGGACACGAAGCTTCTTCACAAACTGTGTTTAACTTCTTCTCTTTTAATAAACTCTTTAGAGACATATAGTCTTTACCTAAATTTGCTTTTACTTTCATCCATTCAGGTCTCTTAGGTTCATTTGGTAAGTTTCCTTTTATTGTCAATGGTATTGATAGTTTATTTGGATTAAAAACTCCTCGTTTAACCATGTTGTCAATATTGAACTCTTTGTTATTTTTTAATTGCCGAGGTGTAAACTGAGAAAACTGTTTTTCTACTTCAACATAGTTGAATACCTTTGCAAAATTCTTTGTTAGTTCTTTTGCAACATCTTCAAATGAAATATCGCTATTAAATGAATGAATTGATGTTACCTTTTCGCTCGCATTTCCACATGTATTAATTAACTCAAACCCATCAAGCGAATCAAATATGTTTAAGGAAAAGCCGTGATAAGTAGTCCATTTGCTTACCTTAATTCCAATAGACGCAATTTTACCTTTTTTGGTCCAAACACCTGTATCGTCTTTTTTAGTAAAAGATTCAATTGAATACTTATTTAAGGTTTCAATAATTACTAATTCTAAATCTCTTACATAAGGAACAACCTTTTTTGGGTCAGTTAATCGAATAATTGGATATCCAACAATCTGTCCTTCGCCATGGTATGTCATATCTCCACCACGATCAGTTTCAAAATATTCAACTTTTTTTGTTAATAATTCACTTTTTTCAACTAATAGATTCTCAGCTTTGGCAGTTCTACCAACTGTAATTACTTTGTCATGCTCTAGTAGCAAAAGATAATCATCTAAACTGTTTTCATTTGATACATCTTTGTGAATTCCAAGTTGCAAGTCATAAGCTTCTTGATAAGACAGCTTTCCTAGCCACCTAACATTAAGATTTCTCAAATTATTTCCTGTGACCAATCAGTTTTTTCTAGCTTTACTTTTATTGAATTTAGAAACAACAAGGCAATAGAGCCATCAAAGACCCTATGATCCCAAGTCAAACTTAAAATTCCAGTATGTCTTATCGCTATTGAATCAGTTCCATCTGACGATTCAATAACAACCGGTCTTTTTTTAACAGACTCTGTTGATAAAATCGCAACATTTGGTTGATTTATTATCGGAGATGTAATAAATGAATTGAATGAACCATTATTTGAAATAGTAAATGTGCTTCCAGATACATCTTCCAATCCAAACTTTCCATCTCTTAATAAGTTAGAAATATCAAAAATATTACTAGCTAACCCTTTTACATTTAAATTGTCTGCATTTTTAATTGTTCCAACTAATAATCCTTCTTGATTGATATCAACTGCTATACCCAAATTGATATGTCCATGAAGAGTATGTATATTTTTTTCTAAATCGAAAGAACTATTTACCGTCGGATAGTCTTTAAGAGCATGAATTGTAGCTAGTGAAATAAAAGGTAAGTAAGTTAAAGAATAACCATTTTCATTTTTAAATTTCTTTTTAACACTGCTTCTATATATTTCTACGTTTTCAAAATCAACTTCTACAGATGTCATAACATGTGCAGAAGTTTGTTTTGACATAATCATATTTTCAGCAATTCTTTTTCTTAGTCTCGAAATGTTTTCCGCGTTTGATTCGCTTTGG